>Ga0182024_10000623_pt1 | contig 92031 bp, 92 predicted proteins | sample P32metaG_FD_120480 | JGI IMG/M metagenome (GOLD analysis project Ga0182024, IMG submission 120480) | Permafrost microbial communities from Stordalen Mire, Sweden - P3-2 metaG (Illumina Assembly) | ecosystem: Environmental > Terrestrial > Soil > Wetlands > Permafrost | place: Sweden: Stordalen... | reverse complement strand
CAAGGGCCGCAACGTCATTCTCGACAAGTCCTACGGCGCCCCGCGCATCACCAAGGACGGCGTCACCGTCGCCAAGGAGATCGAACTCGACGACAAGTTCGAGAATATGGGCGCGCAGATGGTCCGCGAGGTCGCCTCCAAGACCAACGACCTTGCCGGCGACGGCACCACCACCGCGACGGTGCTCGCCGCCTCGATCATGAAAGAGGGCCTCAAGCTCGTCGCCGCTGGAATGAACCCGATGGACTTGAAGCGCGGCATCGACATCGCCGTGATCGCGGTCGTCAAGGACATCGAGCGCCGCGCCAAGAAGGTGCAATCCTCCGAGGAGATCGCCCAGATCGGCACGATCGCCTCGAATGGCGATCATGCCGTCGGCAAGATGATCGCCGAGGCGATGAAGAAGGTCGGCAACGAGGGCGTCATCACGGTCGAGGAGGCCAAGACCGCCGAGACCGAACTCGACGTCGTCGAGGGCATGCAGTTCGACCGCGGCTATCTCTCGCCCTATTTCGTCACCAATGCCGAGAAGATGGTGGCCGAACTCGAGGACCCCTATATCCTCATCCATGAGAAGAAGCTGTCGTCGCTGCAGGCGATGCTGCCGATTCTCGAGGCGGTGGTGCAGTCGGGCAAGCCGCTGCTGATCATTGCCGAGGATATCGATGGCGAGGCTCTGGCGACGCTCGTCGTCAACAAGCTGCGCGGCGGCCTCAAGGTCGCGGCTGTCAAGGCGCCGGGCTTTGGCGATCGCCGCAAGGCGATGCTCGAAGATATAGCGGTGCTGACCTCTGGAACGCTGGTCGCCGAAGACCTCGGCATCAAGCTCGAGAACGTGACGCTCCAGATGCTCGGCCGCGCCAAGAGGGTGCGCATCGAGAAGGAGAACACCACGATCATCGACGGCGCCGGCGCCAAGAAGGACATCCAGGCGCGCATCGCCCAGTTGAAGGCGCAGGTCGAGGAGACGACCTCCGATTACGACAAGGAGAAGCTGCAGGAGCGCCTCGCCAAGCTCGCCGGCGGCATTGCGGTGATCCGCGTCGGCGGTTCGACCGAGGTCGAGGTGAAGGAAAAGAAGGATCGCGTCGACGATGCGATGCATGCGACGAAGGCCGCCGTCGAGGAAGGCATCGTCCCGGGCGGCGGCGTCGCGCTGCTGCGCGCCAAGGCCGCCATCGGCAAGCTCAGCGATGCGAATGCCGACGTTCAGTCGGGCATCAACATCGTGCTGCGGGCTCTCGAAGCGCCGATCCGCCAGATCGCCGAGAATTCGGGCGTCGAAGGCTCGATCGTCGTCGGCAAGGTTCTGGCCAACAAGTCGCCGACCTTCGGCTTCGACGCGCAGACCGAGCAATATGTCGACATGCTGAGCGCCGGCATTGTCGATCCGGCCAAGGTCGTGCGGGTCGCCCTGCAGGACGCCGCCTCGATCGCCGGCCTCATGATCACCACCGAAGCCATGGTGGCGGAGGCGCCCAAGAAGAGCGCTCCCGCCATGCCCGGCGGCGGTGGAATGGGCGGCATGGGCGGGATGGATTATTGATCGCCTGACAGATCAAAACGAAGACGGGGCGGCAGCGATGCGGCCTTTTTTTTGCCGTTCGCGCGGCGCGCTCAGTTGAGCCGAAACTCCTCGCTGACGTTCCGGAACTCCGCCGGTTTGATGAGAGCGGCATGCCCGACCGTGACGGAATGCAACAGGCCGTCGATCTCGCGCGCCCAGAAGTCCAGGAATTTGCGCAATTCGGGAAAGTGCGGCGACAGGTCGTAACGCTGCCAGATAAAGCTTTGCAAAATGCCGGGATGATCGGGCATCCGGTAGAGGATATTGGCGGTGGTCAGGCCAAAACCTTCGAGCTGGCGGCGAAAATCAGCGGAAACCATTTTGCCCTCCGTCGCGTCGCAACGGGTCAATCGTTTCAGCTTCGCCGGCCGTCGGCAAGAGGAAAGAGAGGATTGTTCATTGATTTCATGCTGTTAGCAGCAGATGAAAGGGAGTGCTGATTTTTGCGAATAGCCGCGCGCCGATGGACGCCGCATGCGACGAAAGACTGTTTTCGCCCGGTGCTGTTATGCCAAAATAGGTCGCTGCCAAGATTGCCAAATTGCCGATGGCAGCCTATCTTAGTCAGGATTAGCTAAGGGGTTGCCATGCCCATCGTCAACATGCTCGAAGCCAAAACCAACCTCTCGCGACTCGTCGAGCAGGTGGAGAATGGTTCCGAGAGCGAGATCATTATCGCTCGCAACGGCAAGCCGGCGGCTCGGCTCGTGCCAATGGGTTCGGCCGCGATCGCCGGGAAAAGATTGGGCCTGGTCGAAGGTCAATTTCCGTCAACCTCGCAAGAGGAACTCGACGAGGCCAATGAAGCGGTCGCGCGGCTTTTCCATGAGGGCGCGTGAAGGTCCTTCTCGACACGCAGATCGCCATATGGGCGCTTAACGAGCCGCGACGACTGGGCGCTCAGGCCGCGCAGATCATTGCCGACGAGAGGAACGACATTTATGTCTCGGTGGTGACGATCTGGGAGATCGCCATCAAATTCGCGCTGGCCAAGCGCCGCGGCGCGCCACCCTTTTCGGGCGCGGTCGCTCTGCGGTTATTCGCGGCGGCGGGATATCGTCTGCTTGACGTCAAACCGGAGCATGCCGTGGCGGTCGAAAGCTTGCCCCCTTTGCACGCCGACCCGTTTGACCGGATGCTGATCGCTCAGGCGCTATCGGAACCTCTGCGTCTCATCACTGCCGATGCCGCAGTAACCGCCTATGGCGATGCGATCTTCGCGATTTGACGACGCCCTCCAATGAGAAAGCCTCCCGTGGCCGCCCACACCCCCGACACCCTCGCCGCCCTCGCCACCCGCGCCCTCGGCGATCTCGCCAAAGTCTTCGCCCGCCTGCCGCCCGGCGCGGAGGCGCCGCTCGTCGAGGCGATCCTCTCTGCCAAACGCATCGCCATCTACGGCGCCGGGCGCGAAGGTTTGCAGATGGACGGCCTCGCGATGCGGCTGTTTCATCTCGGCCTGGACGTGCATGTGGTCGGCGACATGAATGTGCCCCCGCTCGGCGCCGGCGATCTGCTGATGCTTTCGGCCGGCCCCGGCGCTTCCAATATCGGCGATGCGCTGATTCATGTGGCGCGCGAGGCGGGCGCCAAAATCGCGGTCGTGACGGCGCAGGCGGACGGGCGCACGCCGAAGCTCGCCGACGTCGTGTTCGAAATTCCCGCCCAGACCATGGCGAATGATCAAGCCGGCGAGCTTTCGGTGCTGCCGATGGGGTCGCTGTTCGAGACCGCGCAAATGGTGCTGTTCGAAATGCTCGTGCTCGCCTTGCGCGGCCGGCTCGGCGAAAGCGCCGAGACGATGCGCCGGCGGCACACCAATCTGGAGTGAGCTTAAGCCTGTTGTCGCACAGACGATGAGCGAAATCGGCGATTGCTGTGCAAAATAAACAGGCTTATGCAGCTTGCCGAGACGAAAATTCAAGGGAGCGGAACATGATCGACTACGGGCATTTCATCGGCGGCATGCATGTCGCGGGCAAATCGGGCCGCACGGCCGAAGTGTTTCAGCCGATGGACGGCACGGTGCGCGCTTCCGTCGCGCTCGCCTCCAAAGCGGAAGTTCGCGCCGCGGTCGAGAACGCCAAGGCGGCCCAGCTTGGCTGGGGCGCGACCAACCCGCAGCGACGCGCCCGCGTGCTGATGAAATTCCTCGACCTCATCGCGCGCGACAACGACAATCTCGCCGACATTCTCGCCCGCGAGCACGGCAAGACGATCGCCGACGCCAAGGGCGACATCCAGCGCGGCGTCGAAGTCGTCGAATTCGCGCTCGGCGTTCCCCATCTGATGAAGGGCGAGTTCACCGACGGCGCCGGCCCCGGCATCGATTCCTATTCGATGCGCCAGCCGCTCGGCGTCGTCGCCGGCATCACGCCGTTCAACTTTCCCGCGATGATCCCGCTATGGAAGCTCGCTCCCGCTATCGCCTGCGGCAATGCGTTCATATTGAAGCCCTCCGAGCGCGATCCCGGCGTGCCGATGCGGCTTGGCGAGCTTTTCGTGGAAGCGGGCGGCCCGCCCGGCATTCTCAATGTCGTCAACGGCGACAAGGAGGCGGTCGACGCCATCCTCGACGATCCCGACATCCAGGCCATCGGCTTTGTCGGCTCGACGCCGATCGCCCAATATATTTACGCGCGGGGCACGGCGACGGGAAAACGCGTGCAATGTTTCGGCGGCGCCAAGAACCATATGGTCGTCATGCCCGACGCCGACATGGACCAAACGGTCGATGCCTTGATGGGCGCGGGCTATGGCTCGGCGGGCGAGCGCTGCATGGCGATTTCGGTCGCCGTGCCGGTCGGCAAGGCGACGGCGGACGAATTGGTCAAGCGCCTCATCCCGCGCGTCGAAGCTTTGAAGATCGGTCCCTCCACGGACGCCGCGGCCGATTACGGCCCGATGGTGACCAAGGCCCATCTCGACAAGGTCAAATCCTATGTCGATATCGGCATTAACGAGGGCGCCAAGCTCGTCGTCGACGGGCGCGGCTTCAAGATGCAGGGCTATGAGAACGGCTTCTATATGGGCGGCTGCCTGTTCGACGGCGTGACCAAGGATATGCGCATCTACAAAGAGGAGATCTTTGGGCCGGTGCTGTCGGTGGTGCGCGCCGCCACTTACGGCGAGGCGCTCGGCCTGTGCAACGACCACGAATATGGCAATGGCGTCGCCATCTTCACGAGGGATGGCGACGCGGCGCGCGATTTCGCCTCCAAGGTTCAGGTCGGCATGGTCGGCATCAACATCCCGATCCCCGTGCCGGTTTCCTACTATACGTTCGGCGGCTGGAAGCGCTCCGGCTTTGGCGATCTCAACCAGCACGGCCCCGATTCCATCCGCTTCTACACCAAGACCAAGACCGTCACCTCTCGCTGGCCCTCGGGCGTCAAGGACGGCGCGAACTTCAACATCCCGACGATGGGGTGAGGGCGCGCGGTCGGTTTTGCGCGAAGGATGGTTATGCTAGGGTCAGACATGCCCGCCGTGCAAAAGCAGTCGCTCACCACGGACGAATTTCTTGCCTGGTCTGATGCCCAGATCGGTCGGTGGGAATTGTTCGACGGCGTTCCGGTTCTCATGGCGCCGGAGCGCGCGGGTCACGCGGCGACCAAGTTCGCCGCGCAGACCGCGCTTGTCGCAGCGATAGGTAGGGCAAAATTGCCGTGCTGGATGCTTCCCGACGGGATGACCGTTCGGGTGGACAATCGAAGCGCCTTTGAACCTGATGCTCTGGTCTATTGTGGGGCGGCTGTGTCGACTGACGCCATCGAGATCCCAAATCCCGTCATCGTCGTCGAGGTTCTTTCGCCGGGGACGGAGGCGCGCGACCATGGCGCCAAGCTCGCCGGCTATTTCTCGCTTCCCAGCGTTGCCCACTATCTCATCCTCGATCCCGAACGGCGCGTCCTCATTCACCACAAGCGCGGCCAGGGCGATATCATCGAGACACGAATCCTCACCGAGGGGCTCCTGCGCCTCGACCCGCCATGCCTCGAGGCGCCGGTCGCCGATATGTTCGCGGCGGAATGAGTCTGCCGGACCAACCGCCCATGTTCGCGCTCACCTCCGAACACCTCGCCATCCGCGACATGGCCAAGGCCTTCGCCGACGAGCGCTTTGCGCCCCATGCGATCGGCTGGGACGAGGCCAAGCACTTTCCCGTCGAGGCGCTGCGCGAGGCCGCCGCGCTCGGCATGGGCGCGATCTATGTGCGCGAGGAGAGAGGCGGCTCGGGCCTCACGCGGCTCGACGCGGCGCTGATCTTCGAGGCTTTGGCGACGGGCTGTCCCAGCACGGCGGCCTATCTTTCGATCCACAATATGGTTTCCTGGATGATCGATAGCTTCGGCTCGCCCGCCTTGCGCGCCCGCTTCCTGCCGAAGCTGGCGACGATGGAGCATTTGTCGAGCTATTGCCTGACCGAGCCGGGCGCCGGATCGGACGCGGCGGCGCTGAAGACGCGCGCCCGGCGCGAGGGCGGTTCTTATCGGCTCGACGGCGTCAAGCAATTCATCTCCGGCGCCGGCGCCGCCGATATCTATCTCGTCATGGCGCGCACGGGCGGCGAGGGCGCCGGCGGCGTGTCGGCGTTCGTCGTCGAGAAGGCAACCGCCGGCCTTTCGTTCGGCGCCAACGAGCGCAAGATGGGCTGGAACACCCAGCCGACGCGCCAGGTGATCCTGGAGGGCGCGCGCATCCCCGCGGAAAATCTCATCGGCGCCGAGGGCGAGGGCTTCAGAATCGCCATGGCCGGTCTCGACGGCGGGCGCCTCAACATCGGCGCCTGTTCGCTGGGCGGGGGCGAAGCGGCGCTCGCCAAGGCGCTGGCCTATATGCGCGAGCGAAAAGCGTTCGGACGCCCGATCGTCGAATTCCAGGCGCTGCAATTCCGCCTCGCCGATATCGCCACTTCCCTGGAGGCGGCGCGCTCGCTGCTATGGCGCGCCGCCAGCGCGCTCGACGCCAAGACGCCGGAGGCGACCAGGCTTTGCGCGATGGCCAAGCGGGTCGCCACCGACGCCGGCTTCAACGCCGCCAATGACGCGCTGCAATTGCTGGGCGGCTACGGCTATCTCGCCGATTACGGCGTCGAGAAGATCGTTCGCGATCTGCGCGTGCATCAGATATTGGAAGGCACCAACGAGATCATGCGGCTGATCGCGGCGCGCGGGCTTATTCAGGGGTGAACGTCGAACCTCGTCATTGCTTCGCTCCGCTCGCGCAATGACGGACGCTTCAAAACATTCGGAGGAAACCATGACCGCGATCGCTTTCATCGGCCTTGGCAATATGGGCGGTCCGATGGCGGCCAATCTCGTGAAGGCGGGCCATAGCGTCGCCGCCTTCGACCTGGTCGAAAAATCGCGGCGGGAAGCGGCGGCGGCCGGGATCATCATCGCCGCCTCGGCGCGCGCGGCTGTCGCCGACGCCGAGGTCGTTATCACCATGCTGCCGGCCGGGCGCCATGTCGTCGCGGTTTGGGCGGACATTCTGCCCGCCGCGCGCAAGGGCGCGTTGTTCATCGATAGCTCCACCATCGATGTCGAAAGCGCGCGACGCGCCCATGAAGCGGGCGCCGCCGCCGGCATGCCCAGCCTCGATGCGCCGGTCTCGGGCGGCGTCGGCGGCGCGAGCGCGGCGACGCTCACTTTCATGGTCGGCGGCGAGGCGGCGGCGTTCGCGGCGGGCAAGCCGATCCTCGAAGCGATGGGCAAGCGCATCGTGCATTGCGGCGGCGCCGGCGCCGGGCAGGCGGCCAAGATCTGCAACAATATGATCCTCGGCGCGACGATGATCGCCACTTGCGAGGCCTTTGTGCTCGCCGAAAAACTGGGGCTCTCCGCGCAGGCGCTCTATGACGTCGCCTCGACCTCGTCGGGCCAGTCCTGGTCGCTGACCACCTATTGCCCCGTTCCCGGCCCCGTGCCGGCTTCGCCCGCCAATCGGGACTACAAGCCGGGCTTTGCCGCCGCGCTGATGCTGAAGGATCTGAAGCTCTCGCAGGAAGCGGCGGCCGGCGCCGGCGCCGCGACGCCGCTCGGCGCGCAGGCCGCGCAGCTCTATGCGCTGTTCGCCGCCGCCGGCCATGCCGGGGATGATTTTTCGGGGATCATCAATTTTCTGCGCGGGGCGAGGTGATCTTCCGCGTCGCGCCGTTGGAGGCTAAGACGCCGCCGCGCGCCGATACACCGCCGCCGCCGCGATCAGCGCCAGCGCCGCCTTGCGCAGGCGCCGGAATTCGGCGCCGAGTTCGCTATTGGCCGCCGGCGCCCGGAAATAGGCGGGCCCCATTAGTTCGGCCGGCGCCTGCTGGCTGGACAGCAGCCCGATCAGCCATTCGCGCGCCGCCTTGAGGCGCGGCCCGAGCGTTTCGAATTCGGGCGTCCCGCGCGCTTCGCGGATAAACAGCCGCGTCGCCGAGAGATGGGCGGCCAAGCCATAGCCGGCGATCAGCATCGCATCCATCTCGTCGAGGCCGCGGCGCACCGCCTGCGGCTCGCCGCCCATCCGGCCCGCCGAATCGGAAAGCGCGGCGAGCGCCTCGATCATGCTTTTGCGCGCCATGCGGTAATCCTGGCGCGAGGCGCTTTCGTCGAGCGCCACTTTGGCGAAGGCTGCGATGTCGGCCTGCAGGCGCCGGGCGAGCCGCGGCGCCTCGTTGAACTCCCAGCGCGGCAGCACATGGCTGAACAATTGCGCGAGCGCCGCACCGACGATCGTATCGGCGATGCGCGTCAATATCGGCGTCGCCTGGGTGGGATCGATGAGATGCAGCGACACCAAAGCCATGATCGAGGCGCCGACCGAGGCGACGCGGTAGCGCAGCCGCGCAAAGCTATGCACGATCGCCAGCCCCAGGGCCTGCACGCCGATCAGCGCGCCGATCGGCAGTGTGGCCACCGCGCCCGCCGCGACAAGGCAGCCGATCAGCGTGCCGATGACGCGGTCGTCGCGCCGCTCGCGCGTGACGCCATAGCTCGCGCGCAGGATGACGGCGATCGTCAGCAGGATCCAATTGCCGTGGCCGGCGCTGCTGAGGGATTGGGCGACCAGCGCCCCCGCCGTCATCGCCAGCGCGAGCCTGGTGGCAAAACGCAGCACAGGCGAGTTCGGCGTCAGATGGACGGCGAGCAATTTCAGATCGAACGACGGGCGCGAGCGGAACGCGGCGAGATCGACATCGCCGATCGCTGCGCCCGCGACTTCATCGTCCGACAGCGCCCGCTCCAGCCGCCTGATATGGCCAAGCGCATCGCCGATCCTTTTTGTCGTCGCCTGCACGGCGGCGAGCGCCTCGAGGCCGAGATCGCCGCTCTCCTCAAGCCGCATGGCTTCGCGCTTCAACGCGTCAGAGGCGAGCGAATGGTCGGGCGGCAGGCTGGGCGCGGCGTTGGAGAGGAGATCGAGGCTCAAGTGCTGCAGGTCGAGCGAGGCGGCGCGCAAGGTGACGCCGATGCGCGCCATCAGCGTCGCGGCGGCTTCCGTGCGGCGCAGCTCGGCAAGCTCGATATGGGCGGCGACCAAAGCATCGAGCGCGTCGAGCAGAATGCCGATCGTCGCCGCCAGCCGCAGCCGCGCCTTGGAGGCGCGCGGGCGCTCCAGCAGCAGCGCGCGCGCCGATTGCAGCTGATCGGAAAGCGCGGCCTGCTCGCGGATCACCGCGCCATAGACTTCGGGCAGGTCGATGGTCGGATTGTAGAAGGCCGCGACCTTGCGTAAATACGCGGAAAATTCGCGCAAGGCCTCGCTCGCCATCAGGCGCCGGCCGCCGGCGTCGGTGATGGCGGTAAGGACAAGCGCGATCGCGATATAGGCAAGACCGCCGCCGATGAGGATCGCCTCCTCGCGCAGCGCGCCGGCAAAGTCGGTTGGCGGCAGGCCGAGCGCGAACACCATCGGCACCAGCGCCTGCATGCTGAGCGCGAGCGCCCAGCGCCCATAGCCTGTCACGAGGCCGGCCAGGAACGCGATGATCGCGATGGCCGGGATCAGCGCGAACGGGAAGCCGGCGATGAGTTGGATCGACAGCGTCGAGAAAATTGCAATTCCGAAGCCGACCGCCATCAGCATGGCTTTACGGCGAAGCGGCGCCGGCTGATCGGAAATGCTGGCCGAGATCGCGCCCAGCGTCGCCGGCTGCCCCGCCGCAAAGCCGAACAAGGCCAAGGCGATCAGGCTCACCGCCATCACGCCCGCCGCGACGCTGATTCCATTCAGAATATGCTGGCCGACAAGCAGCTTGAGCAAAGCGGGCGAGCGAAGCCATTTACGCATGGGACGGGCGAGGGCCGGTTCGGGGGAGAGGGCGCGGGCGAGCGCGATCCTAGCGAGGACCGGGCGAAAAGTCTTGGCGGGCGGGTTGCGTCCGGCGCGGGCCTGTCAGGCGCTGCGCTCCAGAGGCAAAATAGACTTTGCCAGCCAGGCAAGGCTTCGCGTCTCCCTCGCTCTTTCGTCCTTGATCGAAAGGCGGGCGGTGCAGTCTCTCTCGTCGAACGATACCGCGGCGTGAAACTTTTGTGCGATTCGGCGCATTCGCTGGTTGCGAACGCCGAAGCACAAATAGACATCGCGCACGTCGATGCGCCACGCCTCATTCGCAACCGCGGCCGTGAGCGCGGTTCCGATGCCGAGGTCGCGAAAAGCGCTCTCGACGGTAAACGCCGCCTCCGCGTCGTTTCCTTGGCCAAGCGCGAATCGCCTGAGCTCGCCGATGCCCCGGACCTTGCCGTTTACCCAGCAGCCGAAAATGATCGTGTCGAGTTCCGGCGCGCGCTCGATATATTGGATCAAAAATTCGTTGGTGACGACATTGCCGAAGCGGGAATACAGGGCCTCTCGATCGAGCCGCAACAGATGCCCGCGGATCGGCAATAAATCTTCGCCGGGCGCTCGGCTGATGTTTCTTTCCCATCCGTGGCTGCTCGCCATCGCCGTCTCCCGCCATTGGCGCGGCTCAGGTCTTCGTGAATGTCATGTCGCACGCCCGCGTCGACATTCGCCGCCTGCGCCCGGCTAGATCATCGTCCCGACATAGTCCGCCAGAGCTAGGGCGCCTTCACTCGGCGTCGGAGCCGGGAAACAGGCGACCGTGAGCGCGAACGCCGCGCTCAACAGCGGCAAGGCGATGAGGATCGCGAGCCCCGTATCCGGACGGACCCAATATGGTTTTGGTGCGCGCTTCGAGGTAACATTGATCGGCATGGAGCGAGGTCCCTTCATTCGACGTGAGGTCGACGATCGACAGGCGCGGTCGGCGGCGGGCGCGCCGCCAAGGCGCGCCCGGCCTGTCCACCCCGATTAATTGTGGCGTTGCTCAGCCCCGGCAAAGTCTGGTCAAGAACGATACCCGTTCGACAAATGGCCTATTCGAACGTACGGCGCACCTCTCCAAGTAGAGAGGCGCCCGGTCTCACCGCCTTGGCGTGGCCGGCTAGAGATAGCCCAACGTCACGACCAGGGCCGCCGCTTGCGTTCGGGTCTTGACGCCAAGCTTTTTCTTCACCCGTTCGACGTGGAAGTGCACGGTCGAGGATCTTGCCGATGTCCGTATCCGACTTGCCGTCAAGCACCCACCTCAGGCACTCCAGTTCGCGCGGCGTGAGCGGCGCCTTGACGGAGGAAGCCTCCGTCAGTCCGCCAAGTTCGCGGCAGCGCCGGTGCGCGCATAGCGAAGCAATGTGAAGCGCCGCGCGCTCCTGCGCATCCTCGATCGGGTGATCCGCCACGCTCACGCAGAGCCCGAAATCGTCGCCGGGATAGTGGATCGGAACGGCGAATCCATCGACGATGCCGATGCTGCGGACCCATTCGTTGAGTTCGCGCTGCTTGGCCGTCTTCTCGTTGCCGACGATCGCCTCCCGCCACGTGAAAGGATGCGGGGTAAGACGCGCCATCGTGGGGGCCAGATCGTGCCGGACATAATCGTGCTTTTGATAGTAAAGCAGCCATGCGGCGGGCCAGGTGTTGAAGAAAAACTCCCACCCGCGGCCGGTGGGCGTCTCCCGGGATTCTCCGCAAGACACCGCGATAAATCCATGCGGCGCGATCGTCCGCGCGAATGCCTGGCCGACTTCGCGCGAAGAATCGATCGCCGGAAGCCTTTCGATAAGGCTCAAGACATGAATCATTTTCAAGTTGGGCGCCTGTCCTGGGTCCCGTCGCAACCACCGGACGCGGCGTTGACGCGCGAGAGTAGCTTGCGGCCCCCGTCGGAGCAAATGTTCAGGCGTCGTAATCCAGCTTCGGATACCAGTTCCCGCCGCGCCCGTCGGGCGTCGAGTCCAGCACCATCCACAGCGGCGCCGGGTCGGGGGCGCCGCGCGGGTCCTCGCCGGGGTCGGCGGTGGCGCCGGTCATCTCGCCGGACCAGAAATGGCGGATCGTTCCGTCGCGGCGCGTGAACACGTTGAGCGCCGGAATCTCCGACCCGTCCGGCAGCAATCCGAAATAGTCGCTGGAATAGGCGCCGTTGAGGTCGCTATAGAGGCGAAGGTTCTTCCAGCCGCGTTCGCGCTTCCAGGCGATAAGGCGCTCGATGGGCGAGCGTGCGACCACGACGAGCGAGATGCGCTGGCCGATGTCGGCGGCATTGCCCTCCCAGGCGCCCAACAGATTGGTGCACATGGGGCAGGGGCGCTCGCGCTGCGGCCCGAACATGTAGCTGTAGAGCGCAAGCGTCGGCTTGTCGCCGAACAGCCCGGCAAAATCGGCCGGACCGTCCTCGCCCTGAAAGCGATAGTCGCCGGCGACCGGCCCGCCGGGCGGCAGCGCGCGGCGCTGCGCGGCGACGCGCTCGATATGGCGCCGCAACTCGATCTCCTCGGCCAGCAGCGCGGTGCGGGCGGCGCGATAGTCGGCGCTTTCATTGGGGATGCGGACGGGATTATCCCGCGCCAGTCTGGCGGCCGGGGTCAGGGTTTGAGTGTTGGCGTCCATCGAGAGGTTCCTCCTTTTTGAGGGCGGCGGCGCCGGCAAACCGGCCCGCCGATGGGCTCGCCTCAATCGAACCGCTAGCAACTTAACGAATGCCAGCGGGCAATTGTTCCACATTTCCTAGGCGCGCGATTTGACGGATTGGAGCCTATGCGGCCATTGCCGATCGCGTTGGCCGGACTCGCATCATCACGAACAGCCCCGCCACCAGAAGCACGTTGAACGCGGCGGCGCTCAGAAATATCGCCAGAGCCCCATTGGCGCCGCCGGCTTCCAGGAGGAACGCGCCGATCGACGGCGCGGCCGCTTGAGCGATGAGGCTTGGCATGGCGATGCGGCCCATGATGATGGGGTAGCGTTCGGGGCCGAAGATGGCGAGGGGCAACGTGCCCCTGGCGATGCTCTCCAGGCCGATGCCGGCGCCGTAGAGCACGAGAGCCAGGGTGATGAGCGGGCCGCCCACCCAAAGCGCGGCGATTCCGGCCGTAACCAGCGAGGTCGCGGCGAGCTTCGTCCAGATCGGATGATGATAGCGCGCGATCGCCATCTCGATCGCCCGGGCGGTCACCTGCGGGGCCAACGAGCGCGCCGAGGCTTACGGCGGCGGCAAGCGCGAAACCCTTGGCCTGCAGCACGCTGAGCAAATGCCCCGACAGCACCGTCGAGATGACCGACGCCAGCGTGATGGTCGCGGCGAGCAGCAGAAACAGGCCCGGTCGCACGGCTCCCGGGCGCGGCGCGGCGATGGCCGACGCATCGCCCGTCCTGGCCGTGCTGACCGGCCGCTGGGGCTCGCGCGGCAGGACGAACAAATAGATCGGCAGCGCCGCAACGAGCTGGAAGACAGCATAGGCAAGACAGGTCCCGCGCCATCCAAGATGCGCATCGAGGAAGGCCGAAAGCGGCCAGCAGACCGTACTGGCAAAACCGCCGAACAAGGTCAGCGTGGTGATGGCCGATCGACCGCGCTCCCCATAGAGGCGGCCGAGGGTGGCGAAGGCGGGATCATAGAGGCCCGCGCCCATGCCGAGCCCGATCACAACCCAGGCCAGCAGAAACGCCGGCAGGGAATGCGCCAGGGCGACGGCCAGGAGGCCGGTCGCCAGCAGCCCGGCGCTTACCGCCAGCACCGGACGGCCGCCGCGCGCGGCGATCCCCCGGCCGACCCACGGGGAGACCAGGCCGGCCGTCAGCAGGCCGAGCGACAGGCCGCCAACTACCCAGGTCAGCGACCAACCTGTGTCGGCGGCGATCGGCGCGGCGAGCACGGCGGGAAGATAATAGCTCGCGCCCCAGGCAAAGATTTGCGTCACGCCGAGCGCGGTGATGACGACCGCGCGGCTGGGAGTTTTGGGAACAAGCGCGGTTTCGTCGACGGGGCTCACGCGGCGACCTTACCGCCGCAACCCGATTTTTCGTCGTCCTTCGCAACCGCGCCGAAAAACCATTGCATCAGGCCAAGGGCCGCCAGCGCGCCGGCGAGCTGCGCGACGATGAACATCGGCACGTCGGCCGGCGCGATGCCGGCAAAGCTGTCGGTGAGCGCGCGAGCGATCGTCACGGCCGGATTGGCGAAGGAGGTCGACGCGGTGAACCAGTAAGCGGCGGTGATATAGAGGCCGACCGCGACCGGAATCGCCTCGCTCCTGAAACGCGACACCGCGAGGATAGTGACGATGAGGCCGAAGGTCGCGACGAATTCGGCAAACCATTGCGCCGGCCCGTTGCGCGCCTTGAGCGCGAATTCAAGCAACGGCAGTTCGAACATGCCATGGGCGACCAGGGTGCCGAGGCAGCCGCCGATAATCTGCGCGATCGCGTAAGGAATAAACTCCCGCCACGGATGTTCCTTGCGCAGGCCCATCACCAGGGACACGGCCGGGTTGAAATGCGCCCCGGAGATCGGCCCGAGCGCCAGAATCAGCACGACCAGAATCGCGCCCGTCGGCAAGGTGTTGCCAAGCAGCGCGAGGGCGACGTTGCCACCCGCCAGCCTCTCGCCCATAATGCCCGACCCGACGACGGTCGCGACCAGCAGCCCCGTGCCGAGACATTCGGCGGCGAGGCGCCTGGTGAGGGAAAACGTCACGCTGTCGCCACGCGCCGCATGCGCTCGTCCATCACGCGACCTCGGGCCGGCGCTTCGAGGCGCCATCCATATGGCCGATCTCGCGCACCCGCGCGGCGATCGACATTCTGTCGAGGCTTTCAAGCGGCAGATTGGCGAATGCCGATATTCGGTTCTTGAGATAGCGCGCGGCCGTCACGAAGGCCGCCTCCTTTTGAATGTCGCTTCCCTCGACGGCGGCGGGGTCCTCGATGCCCCAATGGGCGGTCATCGGCTGGCCGGGCCAGACCGGGCAGGCCTCGCCGGCCGCGCTGTCGCAAACCGTGAACACGAAATCCATCACGGGCGCGCCCGGCGCCGCAAACTCTTCCCAACTCTTGGAGCGCATGCTGAGGCTCTCAAGCACTTTGAGAGCGAATGGATTGACGGCGCCCTTGGGCCGGCTTCCGGCCGAAAAGGCGTTGAAGCCCCGCGCCGTCTTTACGCAAAATGGATTCGGCGACGATCGAGCGCGCGCTATTGCCGGTACACAGGAACAGCACGTTGAAGAAGCGTTCAGGCACGAGCGGCCTCCGCGGGCGGGCAGCAGGGGATGAGATCGGCGATCAGCGGCGCGCATAGCTCGGCCCGGCCGCCGCAGCAGTCCTTGACGAGGAACAAAGTCATTTTCGCCAAGCGATCGAGATTGGCGCGATAGACAATCGACCGGCTCTGACGCTCGCCGACGATCAGCCCGGCCCGCGCCAGCACCGCCAGATGCGCCGACATGGTGTTTTGCGGAACCCCGATCCGCCGCGCCAACTCGCCGGCCGGCGCGCCGTCGGGTTCGCGCTCGACGAGGAGGCGGAACGTATCGAGCCGCGTCGATTGGGCGAGCGCCGAGAGGGCGGCGATGACTTCGATTGCATCCATGTATCCAGAATAATGGATATCTATAGCGAGCGCAACCGCCGCCGTGAAAGAACTGTCTGAACCATCACGTTCGCCGATCGGTTCGATAGCTTCGCGAGGCATATCTCTCGACGCCTCGTCATTGCGAGCGGCAGCGAAGCAATCCAGACGAGAGGTGTCAGAGCCGCAGTCTGGATTGCTTCGTCGCTACGCTCCCTCGCAATGACGGTTGGCGGTTTCGGCATTAAGCCGTCGCGCTCTAAAACACGCGCAAAGCTGTTTCTTCGACCTGTCGCCGCAGCGTCTTGTGCAGGCTGCGCCCCATTCGGGAGCGTCGCGCTGCCATCGCCGCGCTTGCCGTCAAGGCCAAGCCGCCTTCGGCGGGCGCTTCGCGCACCTTGACTGCTGCGCTCGCCGATGGCGTTTGGCCTTCATGTCTCTTTGGCAGCCGAAGCGGCCAATGGCCGCTCGGGCACCAAAGAGACATGGAGGCAATTTGCCGCGCCGACGAGACGCAGTCACCCCGGAGGGGTCGAAGCGAAGCGGAGAAGCGGCAAAGCCTGCGGACGAATGCTTCGCATTCGCCTTGACTTGACGGCGTCTCGGCGGCGTGGCCCCGCGACCTAGGCGAGAGCGCTTCGTCCGACCAGCAACATAAACACACCTACATATGTTTATACGTGCATAAGCGGCTCCCGTCGAAAACACCAAAAACCCCTGTTTTCACCGTCTCTTTTGCGCCCCTCCAGGTCGGCTCGCTTTCGCGCCAAAACCGCGCCGAACCCGTACGTTCTCGCGCTCTTTTCCGCACTCCCGCGACGGCGGCGCGTCAGCGCACGGTAGAGAACGCCGTCGGCTGCAGGATCGAATTGGCGAGAGTGGCGACGATCGGGCCGTCCTTTTCGCTGTCGTTGCGGGCGGCGATCCATTCGGGGTCGCTCTGGAAGGCGCTCCATTTCTGCTCGCGTTCGGCGAGAGATTCCCAGGCCAGGAGATAGGTGAGATCGTGGTTGGATTCGCCGATCATCGTCGTCCAGAACCCGGCCTGGCGGATGCCGTGCTTCTGCCACATGCGCAAGGTTGTCGATTGAAACCGGTTCAGCAAAGCCGGCATGCGGCCGGCCACGGCGCGGTAGATGCGAAGTTCGTAGATCATGAAAGGGCTCTCTTGGCGTCGACGGGCGAGGGATAAGCAATCCTCTCCCCGCCACGGTAGCGCGCCCCGCAAGCCTCGGCTATGGTTTCGACCTCGGCCAGTTGGGGGGCTGCGTCAATGTCACAGCTTTCACGGCGGCTGTCGTCGGGACTTATCGTCCTGGCGGCGAGCCTTGTTCTCACGATCTCGCCGCTACTGGCCAAGGGGACGCTCGACGTACTCGAGAAATTCGTGCAGCCGGGCCTTGAGCTCGATGTCGCGACCTATTCGAATCCGGAAAAGGACCACGTCCGGATCATCGGGCTCATCGGATTGGCGGCCGGCGCGGTGCGCAATTCCTTCGCCTTCAACGCCGACGAATGGGCGACGCTGACCGGCCTCGCCGACAAGGCGGCCAAAGCGCAGTCGCCAAACGGCAAATGGACGGTGGTGGGCGAGATGACCGAAACGGGGACCGCGGACGTCTCCCATATCGTCGTCGCCGCGGGCGCCGGAATAAGATTCGCGCTGAACTCGCCCAAGGGAGCGAGCCTCACCTATGTGGTCGCCAAGGGCGACATCGGGCGCTTCCAGCAAGCGCTCGGCCGGGTCAAGGCGGTCATAACGATGCGGTGAGGGGGCGGGGGCGGCGCTGCCATCGGCGTGCTCGCCGTAAAGGCCAAGCCGCCTTCGGCGGGCGCTTCGCGCGCCTTGACGGCTCCGCTCGCCGATGGCTTTGGCTTACAATGTCCTTTTGGTGCGCGATCGCGGCCTTTGGGCCGCATCGCGCACCAAAAGGACATGGAGGCAAATAGCCGCGCCGACGAGTCGCAGTCACCCGGACGGCCGAAGCGAAGCGCAGGAGCGGCAAAGCCTGCGGACGAATGCTTCGCATTCGCCTTGACTTGACGGCGACTCGGCGGCGTGGCCCGCTCGCAATGACAATCGAGCGTGCCTGTAATTTCTGTTTCACAGAAACATTCTCTGGACATTCCAGCTTTTCCGGTGCACTGTTTCCGGACGCTTCGTTGCCCGACGAGGCGAGAAAGGAAACCAATCCGGAAGGCGAAAAGGACAGCGGCGGCGGGCGGATCAGGCGCTACCTTCGAAAAAAACCGGTTTTCCAAGCTTTTTCGATGTTAAGCCCTTGATATCCCACGATCGGCCCAAGGAAAAGTTTGGAATTTATTTGGGCGAAAAATTTCTGTGATTTGTAAGTCTTTGATATTCAAGGGGTCGAATGAAGCGGGATTTGCCGATTCCTTCCGCGCAATCCAAGGTTTTCCCAAATCTTCTCAACCCGCCTTCGGAGCGCCGGGCGGCGGCGGGACAGGGGCGCTGGTGTCCTGCCAGGGATGGGCGATGCGCACGCCGGCTTCCTTCAGCCGGCGCAGCAGGTCGAAATGCATTTCGCTTTTGACGCGCTCGGCCATTTCGATTTCGTCGACAAAGCAGATGAGCTGGAATTTGAGCGCCCAGTCGCCGAACTCGCTGAACAATACTAGCGGGGCGGGGATGGAAAGCACGAGTTCCTGCCCCTTGGCGGTGGCGATCAATATTTCGCGCACCTGATCGGGATCGGATTCGAAGGCGACGTTGAGCGCGACGATGATGCGCCCGACGCGGTCGGTATGCACCCAGTTCTTGACGACGCCCGACACGAGCAGCGCGTTGGGCACGATCAGCGTCGCGCGGTCGAAAGTCTCGACCTCGGTGGCGCGCGCGTTGATGCGGCGCACGAAGCCCTGTTCGCCGCCTACCACCACCCAGTCGCCGACCCGGATTCCGCGCTCCCATAAAAGAATGAGGCCGGACAGGAAGTTATTGACGATCGACTGCAGGCCAAAGCCGATGCCGACGCCGAGCGCGCCGGCGACGATCGCCAGATTCTGGTAGCTGAGGCCGAGTTGCGCTGCGCCCAGAATCAGCGCGCTGACAAAGCCGATATAGCCGAATATCGTCTTGATCGAATTGCGCATTCCCGCGTCGAGCCGGGTGCGCGGCAGCAGCTTGGAGGCGAGCCAGCCCTGCACGGCGCGGGTGACGAGCACGCCGAAGATGAACACGGCGGCGGCGCCGACGATCGAGGAGACGGAAACCGTGACATTGCCGACCTTGAAGCCGAAATAGGCGGCGCGCAGATTGCCGAACATGTCCTGCGACTGGATGCCCCAGGGGGCGAGAACCAGCAGGATCGCCGTGACGACGAGCGCGACGCGCACGGCGCCCTCGATCAGCACGGCAATCTGCTCCAAAGCCTCGCGCCCGAGGCCCACCGTCGTCATCAGCCCCCGCCCGACCGCGGCATTGGGCTGCAATATCGCCTCCGTCCCCTCGTCGACGACGACGCTGACGAGATAGATCGCCGCGCCGATGCCGGCGACCCAGATCATCTGCGAGACGAGGAAGGTGGCGAAAGCGATATAGCCGACCAGCACCGAGCCGAAGATCAGCACGCTGAGCAGCCAGGCGAGCGTGCGCGCCGGCGCCCAGCCGTCGCGCGGCGGCGCGCCCTGCGCGTTGGCGAGCGCGGCGGTGCGGTCGAGCATGCGCACCATGAGGATCGCAACCAGCGCCGCGCCGATTCCGCGCGCCGCGACCGACATGTTGAGCGAGGCGCCGATCGTGTCGGCCGCCGTCTCCAGCACCTTCTCGATCGCCAGGATCGCCGCCACGCTCATCCAGAAGCGATAGACCTGCGCGACGATGCGGTCGCTGCGGGCAAACAGCTGCCAGGACGGCCGGCCGGGCGCCAGCAGGCCGCGCGCGATCGCATTGGTGACGAACAGCAGCTTGAGGCCGTCGAGCGCCGCATCCTCCAGTCCCTGCAGGCGCGGATCGGAAAGGTCGAACGCATCCAGCGCATAATCAACCGCCACCAGCCCCAGCAGCGGCACGCCGCCCAGCACCAGAGCGGTCCAGATCGCGGCCAACGCGCGGCGCAGCTTGCTCGGCGAGGCGATCTGCGGATCGCGCGCGATGACGCGCCGCGTCACCCAGCGGATGGGCGCGGCGAGCACGCCGAAGGCGATCGCCAGCGCGAGCAGGCCAAGCGCCTGCGCGCGGGTGAGCCGGCCGGAGACGCCGCTCAGCCAGTCGTAGAGAATGCCGCCGAGCGCCTTGAGGTCGGCGGGCGCCTCGCGGATGGCGCCGGCCCACATCAGCGGGCTGATGAGGCTCGAACTGCGCTGGAAAGTCTGGCGGGCGAACAGCGCGCGCCGCGCCGCCCCGATGCGCGCATTGTTGTCGTCGATCTGCAGCGCGAGCGCGCGGGCGGTGCGCAGGTCCGCGTCGAGTTCGTCATGGACTTTCTGCTCGGCGGCGAGCGTGTCTGTGGCGGCGTCCGTCTCAGGCGCCTTGTCCTTGGATTTCGGCGTCAATTCGGTAAGGCGCTTCACGGAAGCGTCGAGCTTTGGCGAAATCTCGGCGATCACGCTCTGCACTTCGCTGGCGAGCGGATCGTTTTCGGCGCGCAGGCGCTGCAACTCGCTGTCGGAAAGGCTGGGGTTCTGGAAGGCGGCGTCGATCTCGACGAGCGCGGCGCGAACGGCGTCGAGGCGGGCGCGCGGCGTGTCTTGCGCCTGCGCCGAGGCAAGGCCCGCAAAGCCGATCAGGATCGCGACCAAAGCGAGGGACAAAGCGCGAAGGCGAGGCAGAAGTTTCAATCCTTATGATTCGGGATGGGCAGGCTCCTGTCCCATCCGAACATGGCCGGGGCGTGGCTGCAACGGCTGTCGGCCGGAGGGAAGCGCCTTGTTCACCTTGGAGAGGGAAAAGGGCTGCGCTGGCCCGCCGGTTTTGTTAAAGGAAGCCTCAAATTAGCCCAATCGCCGCGAAATTCGAGACATTGACCCCGTGAATCAGGCTCCAGCCCCAGGGCTCGACAAGCAATCGACCCAAGCCGAGGCGGGGGCGCGCGCTCTTGGCCGCCTCATCGAGGCGGGCTTCGAACGCGTCGAGCCGCCGATCCTGCAGCCGGCCTCCGTCTTTCTCGAAATGTCGGGCGAAGACATAAGAGGGCGCCTCTATCTGACGAGCGACGCCGACGGCGCGGAGCTCTGCCTGCGGCCCGATTACACGATTCCCGTGTGCCTTGCCTATCTCGCCTCGGCGCAAACGGGACGCGAGGCGCAATATTCCTATCTCGGCCCGGTTTTCCGCGCCCATCCCGGCCAAAGCGGCGAATCGACGCAAAGCGGCCTGGAGAGCTATGGCCGCGTGGACGCGGAAGCCGCCGACGCCGAAATCTTCGCCATGGCGATGGAGGCGGCCGATATCGCCGGCGCCGGCGCGTTGAACGTGCGCCTGGGCGACGCGCATCTGTTCGATCAGGTGCTGCGCGCGCTGGATCTGCCCGACGTCTGGCTGCGGCGGCTGCGCCGGGGCCTGGCGCGCGGGCGTCCGTTGGAGGCGATCCTCGACGAGCCCGGCAATGGCCACGGCGGCCAGTCGGGCGTGCTGGCGGCGTTGGAGCGCGCCGATCACGCCGGCGCCCGGGCTTTGGTCGAAGATCTGCTCGCCATCGCCGGCATCGCGCGCGTCGGGGGACGCAGCGCGGGCGAAATCGCCGACCGTTTCCTCGATCAGGCCGCCGTGCGCTCGGGCGCCGGCGCGCCAAAAGAAAAGCGCGCCGTGCTGGAGCGCTTCCTCGAAATCGGCGGCGATCCCGATGCGGCCTCGCTCCAGTTGCGAAAGCTCGCCGCGGAGGCTGGGCTCGACATCGGCGCCGCCCTCGATTCGCTCGATGAGCGCATCGGCTTTCTGGCCGCGCGCGGCATGAAAGTCGAACACTACAAATTTTCCACGTCCTTCGTCCGCGATCTCGATTATTACACCGGCTTCGTCTTCGAGGCCGTCGATCCCGGCCGCGCCGACGGCAAGCCGGCGATCGGGGGCGGACGCTACGACGGATTGGCCAGGCGCCTGGGGGCGCCGGCCGATATCCCCGCCGTCGGCGCCGCGATCTGGATCGATCGCCTCGCCGCGGGAGCCGCCTCATGAGCGCGCAAGAAGCGCCGGCGCCGCTCGTTGTCGCGGTTCCCTCCAAGGGGCGGCTGCAAGAGAACGCGGCGGCGTTTTTCGCCAGCGCCGGGCTCGAATTCACGCAAGGGAGGGGCGCGCGCGATTATCGCGGCGCGATCGCCGATCTGCCGGGCGTCGAGGTCGCCTTTCTCTCGGCTTCCGAAATCGTGGGGCAGTTGGCCGCAGGAGCCGCGCATCTGGGCGTGACGGGCGAAGACCTCGTGCGCGAAAAGATCGCCGACGCCGACAAGCGCCTTTTGCTGCTTGCGCCGCTCGGCTTCGGGCGCGCCAATGTCGTCGTCGCCGCGCCGCAGGCCTGGATCGACGTGCGCAATATGGCCGATCTGGAAGACGTCGCGGCAAGCTTTCACGCCAAGCGCGGCGAGCGCATGCGGGTCGCCACGAAATACGTCAATCTGACGCGCCGTTTTTTCGCCGCTCACGGCGTCGGCGATTATCGCATCGTTGAAAGCCTGGGCGCGACCGAGGGCGCGCCGGCGGCGGGGGGCGCCGAGCTCATCGTCGACATTACGACCACCGGCGCGACGCTGGCCGCCAATGCGCTGAAAATCCTCGACGACGGCGTGATTCTGCGCTCGCAGGCCAATCTCGTCGCTTCGCTGGGCGCCGACTGGAGCCCGTCCGTGCGGCAGACCGCCCGCGCCATGCTCGCGCGCATCGCGGCGGCCGAGGAAGCGCGCCAATCGCGCGAAGTGCGGGCCCGTCTGCCCGGCGCCGCGCGAGAAGTCTATGGGGCCGCCGGCGCCATGTTCGGCGCGCAGGCCGCCTTTGGCGAGACGGCCGATCCGCATGGGCTCATCGTCCTGCACGCGCCCAAGGGCCGAATCGCCGAACTTGCCGATTGGCTGCTCGCCCAAGGCGCCGAGCGCGTCAGCGTCAGCGCGCTTGAACATGTGTTCAGCGCGACGAACGCGCTTTACGAGACGCTGGAGGCGGCGATAGCGTCATAGGCGCGGCGCCGAAAAATACCCTATAAGGCCGGCTGGCATTTCCCAGAGCGCTTCCATGCATCTCGTCTCGACGCCTGAAAATCCCGTCCCGCCCGGCGCGACCGTCGCCATGGCGCGGGCCGTCGACGGCGTGCAATTGCGCACCGCGCGCTGGGTTCCGCAGACGGCCTTGCGCGGCACCGTGGTTCTGCTGCAGGGCCGCTCGGAATTCATCGAGAAATATTTCGAGACAATCGCCCAATTGCTCAAGCGCGGCTTTGCCGTGGCGACGATGGACTGGCGCGGGCAGGGCGGGTCGGCGCGCCAATTGAAGAATCCGCGCAAAGGCCATATCGACGATTTCTCGCTGTTCGAGCGCGATCTCGGCGCTCTCGTCGACGATGTGCTGGGGCCCTCCTGCCCGCAGCCGTGGTTCGGCCTCGCTCATTCGATGGGCGGCGCGATCATGCTCTCGATCGCCCATGCCGGCCGCTGTCCGTTCGAGCGGCTCGTGCTGACGGCGCCGATGATCGCCCCTTTCGGACTGAGCCGCCCGCGCGCCGCGCATTTATTCGTCGAGGCGCTCGATACGCTGGGGTTCGGCGGCGTCTTCTCGCCGGGCGGGCGGGGGGCGAGCGTGATGACGCTGCCATTCGCGGGCAATGTTCTGACCTCCGATCCCGTCCGCTACGCGAGATCAGCGAGCGTTTTGGCCGCCGATCCGAGCGTCGGCCTTGGCTGGTGGACGATTGGCTGGGCGCATGCCGCGTTTCGCTTGTGGAGGCGCTTCGAGGACCCCGCTTACGCGCGCCAGATCCTCGGCCCCCCGATGCTGATCTTCGCCTCCAGCGCCGATCGGGTCGTCGATACGCGCGCCATCGAACGTTTCGCCAGTCGCCTGCGCTCGGGCCGCCTCATCGTGATCGACGGCGCCGAGCACGAAATTCTGGTCGAGCGCGATGCGCTGCGCGACCAGTTCTGGGCCTCGTTCGACAAGTTCATTCCCGGCGTCGAGGGCGAGTTTGCCTTGGCGAGCTGATCCTTCCGCGCCCGGCGCAAAGAAGAGTCGCGGCGCTTTATTTGTTTCCAAGGAGAAACGGCCATGCAGCCCCGGTTGAGCTACGAGGATTTCACCAAGGCGGCGCCGGGCGCTTATGCCGGTCTCGCCGCGCTCAGCAAGGCGGTCGACGAATCGGGTCTCGAAAAGAGCCTGACCGAACTCGTGAAATTGCGCGCCTCGCAGATGAACGGCTGCGCCTTTTGCGTTTCGTTCCATCTCAACAGGCTGCGAAAGCTGGCGGTCGCCCAAGAGAAAATCGACCTGTTGCCGGCCTGGCGCGAGGCCGACGTCTTTTCCGACCGCGAGCTTGTGGCGCTGGCTTGGACGGAGACGCTGACGGATCTTTCGCCCCGCGGCGCCTCCAACAAAGCTTATGCGGCGCTGCTCGACCATTTCACCGATTCGGAAGCGATGTTCCTCAGTGTGGCGATCGCGACCATCAATAGCTGGAACCGCCTTGGCGTCGCGTTGCGCTTCGCCCCGCTCGAGCTTCGGGCCCCGGGCAAATAGCCATTCCCTCCATGAGCGCGCAATCGCCAGGCGAGGCGGATCGGTCGGCGGAGGAAGCCGCCTGCCGCCGATCCGCGCTCGCTCTCATTCTCGCCTTTGCGCTTGCCCGCGTCGGGCTGGCCTATTCGGTCGGCTTTGGCGTCGACGAATCCTACACGGTCGCGATCTCGCGCCGCCTCAGCCTCTCTTATTTCGATCACCCACCGCTGCATCAATGGCTCGCGCATTTTGCGGCCGCCGCCTTGGGCGAGGGCGTGTCGATGCGCCTGCCGTTTATCGCTCTGTTCGCGGCAACCGGTTGGTTCATGTTCCTGCTGACGCGCAATCTGTTTGGCGCGCGCGCTGGCGTCTGGGCCGTATTCGGTCTCAACGCCTCAGCGTTTTTCTTCGTTTCGGCGGGTGGCTGGATCGTGCCGGACGGCCCGTTGCTGTTCGCCGCCGCCGCCGCGGCGATCGTCTTGGCCAAATTGTTTTTCGAGGCTCCGCCAGGGGGCGCCGTCCGGCGGCTCTGGCTGGCGGCCGGGTTCTGGCTCGGTCTGGCCGGCCTGTCGAAATATAGCGCGGTCTTGGTCCCTTTCGGCATTGTCGCGTTCCTGGCGCTGTCGCCCCGCCAGCGCCATTGGTTCCGGCATCCCGCGCCCTATCTCGCCGCTCTGCTGTGCCTGGCCATTATCTTCCCGGTCGTGGTCTGGAACGCGCAAAACCAATGGATTTCCCTCGCCTTCCAGGGCGGGCGCGGCGCGCCGGGCGCGCATTGGCGCCCCCTCCAGGTCGGCGCGATGATCCTGGGGCAAATCGCCTGGCTGACGCCGTGGATATTCGCGCCTCTCGTCGGCGCCCTCATCGCTTCGGTGCGCCTGGCGCGCGCTGACGAGCGCCGGCTGTTCCTTCTATGTCTGTCGCTGCCGCCGATTCTCATCTTCAGCCTGACGCCGCTATGGGGAGCCAGAGGATTGCCGCATTGGCCGATGCCTGGCTGGTTTTTCCTCTATCCCTTGCTGGGCGCCTGGCTGGCCGACGGTTCTGCGAGGCGGTTCAATCGGCGCGCCTGGGCGATCGGATCGGCGACGCTGCTCATGGCAACCGTGCTGTTGCTGGCATGGCAGACGAAGACAGGCTGGATCGAAAGGCTTTTGGCGCTGCCGCAAGGCGCCGTCGATCCAACGCTCGAGGCGCTGAGCTGGCGCCGCCTGACCGCTTCGCCGCTGCTTGGCGCGCAGGGCGGCGCGACGCCGGCTTTTGTGGTCTCCACCAAATGGTCGGAGGGCGGCAAGATCGCGCTGGCGCTCGGGCCGGGCATGCCGGAAATCGTCTATTCCGACGATCCGCGCGGCATGGCCTTTCTCGATGATTCCGCCCGTTTCGTCGGCAAGGATGCCGTCATCATCGTCCCGCAGAGCAAGCTCTCGGCCGTCGCCGCGACTTTCCAACCGTTCTTCGCGTCGCTGGGCGAGCCGCAAATAATGACGCTCGGGCGTCGCGGGATGGCGGAGATCAATCTGGCGCTGGTTCCGGCGCATGGCTTGACGCGACCCTTCCCCTTGCCCTATCCGCGATCGACCGGCCTGGTTTCAGGGCCCTCCACCCCGGGCGTGCGATGAACGACCATGCGGCGCCCGTTCTATCGGTGATCGTGCCGACCTATCGCGAGGCCGCCAACGTGCCGGTGCTTTTCGAGCGGCTGAAGAATGTCCTGGCGGACCTTGCCTGGGAGATGATCGTCGTCGACGACGATTCGCCCGACGGCACCGCCGAGATCGCTTTTTCCCTGGCTTCGCGCGATCCGCGGTTGCGCTGCATCCGCCGGGTCAATCGGCTCGGCCTCGCCGGCGCGGTGATCGAGGGCATTCTTTCGTCAAGCGCCGAGTTTGTGGCGGTCATCGATGGCGATCTGCAGCACGACGAGGCGATCCTGCCGCCGATGTACAGGGCTTTGGCTAACGACGCCGCCGATCTGGCGATCGGCACGCGCGCGCAGGCCGATTCGGCCGAGCGCGGTCTCTCGCCGGCGCGCCAAAAGCTCAGCAATGCCGGCGCCTATTTCTTCAAGCGCATTTGCGGGCTCAGCGTCGCCGATCCGATGAGCGGCTTTTTCATGATCCGGCGAGAGATTGTCGGCCAAATTGCGCCCAAATTGTCTTCCGACGGTTTCAAGATTCTCGCCGACATTCTGCTTTGCGCGCCGCCGGGCCTGCGCATCGTCGAGACGCCTTATGTCTTTCGCAAGCGGCAGGCGGGCGAATCCAAGCTTTCGCCGCTCGTGGCGATCGACTTTCTGGGCCTCCTCGTTCATCACGCAAGCTCCGAAGCGCTGCCGATCCGGTTTGTGCTATTTGCTGCGGTCGGCGCGTTCGGGCTTCTGGTGCATTTGACCGTTTTGAGGATTCTCATCGTAACGGCGGCGCTGCCGAGTTTTGGCGCCGAACAGCTTGTTGCGACGCTCGCGGCGATGTCGAGCAATTTCGTCCTCAACAACGAAGTGACCTACCGGGAAAACCGCTATCGCGGCTGGAGCGCGCTAGGCGGCCTGCTATTGTTTGCGCTCGTGTGCGGCGTCGGCGTTGTCGTCAACATCAATATCGCCTCCTGGCTCTTTGATTTCGACCATATGTGGTGGGTCGCCGGCTTTTCCGGCGCCTTGATCGGCCTCGTCTGGAACTATGCGGTGAGCGCTTCCTTCGTTTGGCGCCGGCGCCGAAGCGGATGACGCGGGCGGGCCTTGTCGCTAGGAGAGCGCGATGATCGAGGATTCCATCGCCGCTTTCGCGCAAATATTCACGCCACCCTTTCGCAAGATCCTGCTGAAATCTCTGGCGCTGACGATCGCTTTGCTGATCCTCATCTGGCTCGGGCTCGATCGTCTTGCCGCCGCCTTCATTCCCGTGGCGACGCTCTGGCTGGCAATATTGTTGTCCGTGCTGGTCGGGCTTGGGCTGATCGTTGGCCTGGCGTTTCTTGTCGCGCCGGTCGCTTCGCTGGTCGCCAGCTTCTTTTTCGACGAAATGGCCGGCATCGTCGAGCGCGAGGTGGATCCCTTGGGAGAGCCCGGCAGGCCCGCGCCGGCCGGCGCCGCGGCGCTATTCGCCCTGCGCTTTGCGGGGCTGTCGATCCTCGTCAATCTGATCGCGTTGGCGCTGCTGTTCGCGCCGGGGGTCAATCTCGTCGCGTTTCTGGGCGCCAATGGCTATCTATTCGGGCGCGAATATTTCGAGCTCGCGGCGATGCGCTTCCGGCCCGCCGCCGAGGCGCAGGCGATGCGGCGCCATTACGCCTTTCGGATATTCCTGGCAGGGCTGATCATCGCCGGCTTCGTGGCGATCCCCATCCTTAATCTCTGCACGCCGCTTTTTGCGACGGCTTTGATGACGCGGCTGTATAAGCGGTTGGCGGGGGTCAATTTCGCCCGAGCCCGTTGACGCGCAAACTTACGTCGCGCCGGCGTCGGCATATTGGCCGGTCTTGCGGAACCGGTAGAGATAGGCGGGCGCGATCGCCTCGACGCCCTGCGGGATTACCCCGAGCCCCTGCAGAGTGCGCCCAGCCGCGACGGCGTCCGGCGAAACGAGATTGTCGTGGCGCAACAATTCAATCTGATCGCGGGTCGTCACCAGCGCCTTGGGGAAAATGCCGAGAGAAAGCGCGCTGGCGATTTCGGTTCCCTGCGCCAGAAGCTTGGCGATGCCGAAGGGCAGGCCGATCAATGCGCGATGGCGGCCGGTCGTGCGGCAGGTGAATTCGACGATTTCGCGTAGACTCATCGCCTCGGGCCCGCCAAGTTCGTAAGTCTCGCCAGGCTTCGCGCCTCCGTCGAGGGCGCCCACGGCCGCTTCGGCGACATCGCCGACATAGACCGGCTGCATTTTGACGGCCCCGCCGCCAAACAGCGGCAGCGCGGGAAGATAGCGCGCCAGAAGCGCGAATCGATTGAGGAAATCGTCCTCCGGCCCGAACACGACGGAGGGGCGCAGAACGATCGCGCCGGGAAAGGCCTGGCGGATTGCCTCCTCGCCGCGTCCCTTGCTTGCGATATAGGGCGAGGACGAACCGGAATCGGCGCCGATGCCTGAACCATGCACGAGCGTTTGGAGGCCATGGGCCGTCGCGGCGCGGGCGATTTCGCGCGCGCCGAACACATGCACGGCTTCAAAATTCTGCCGTCCGCGCTGTCTCTGTATGCCCGCCAGATTGATTGCCGCCTCAGCCCCGATCAGCGCCGAGGCAATCGAAGCGGGATAGCGCAAATTGGCTTGGACCGCGTGAATCTGGCCGACATCGCCCAGCGGCTGCAGAAAGCCGGCAAGATCGGGCCGGCGCACGGCGATCCGCACGCGCCAGCCCCGCCGCGCCAGCGCTCGCACGACATAGCGCCCAATGAATCCAGAACCACCGAACACCGTGACGACGCGCTTCGTGACAAAGGGGGTTTCGGCCATGAGCGATCCTCTGCACGCATTTTGCAAAAAGCGGCCTTTTTTGCATAGGCGAAGCGGGCGCTTGTGTATAGGCGCCCAGGCGCTTGCGCCGCGCTCCATGCGGCCATTTGGCGCGCCCTGCGGGCTATGGCGATGGCCATCAAGCGCCGCTTGTTTCATATTGGAAGAGCGCGGCTCGGGAGGTGGGGAAAATGGACGGCCATATCGATCCGACGAAAGAAAGCTTCGGGCGTTTCAAGGATCTGCCGACCGACCGGCCGATCCATATGCTCAATCTCGTGCGGCTGCGCACGGATGCCGCCTATCCCGACGGGCGCGCGGCCGGCGGATTGGAGGCCTATCGCGCCTATGCCAGGGAAAGCGGACCTGTATTTGCCCGGCTCGGCGGCAAGCAGATCTGGATCGGCAGGCCGGAACTGACGCTGATCGGCCCGCAATCGGAGCATTGGGACATCGCATTCGTCGCGCGATATCCGAGCGGCCAGGCGTTCATCGAGATGATTCGCGATCCCGTCTATCGCGAGGCGGTCAAGCATCGCCAGGCCGCCGTCGCCGATTCCCGCCTCATCCGGCTGGCACCCGCGACGCCGGGGGCAGTTTTCGGCGAGGAAGGATGAGCGGGAAAAGGGGGAATTCCCCTTTTTTCAAGCGCCCGGTCCACTCGCCCGCCGCCGTCCCGCAATGATTGCCTCGGCTGGGCGGCCCGCCAATTCGGCCAGATGATCGAACCTCGTCTCGAAAGCGCCGACCCCGGCGGTCGCCGAGCGCAATTCGACGATCAGATCGCCGATTTCCGCCTCCGGGATCAGCGCGCTCAGCACATCCCATCCCTCCCATCCCTCGCGCGGCTCGAAGCCGAGAATCTGGCCCCGCCGCGCGCTGACTAGAGCGCTGGCGCGCGCCATCGCTTCGGCGGGCACGAAAATCGAGACGGCGAGGATCGGCTCCAGCAGGACGGGGCGCGCCTTGGGCAGGGCTTCGCCGAGCGCGATTTTCGCCGCCGCGCGAAACGCCATGTCGGACGAATCCACCGAATGATAGGATCCGTCCGTCAAGGTGACGGCGACGTCGACCACGGGAAAGCCAAGCGGCCCGCGCGTCAAAGCATCGCGCGCGCCGGCTTCGACGGAAGAAAAATACTGGCGCGGCACCGTGCCGCCATGCACCGTCTCGGCGAAGGCGAAGCCCTCGCCGCGCCCGCGGGGCGCGACGCTGACCGCCACATCGCCAAATTGGCCGTGGCCGCCGGACTGCTTCTTATGGCGCCCGCGCACCGAAACAGCGTCGCGGATCGTCTCGCGATAGGCGACCGAAGGCTTTTTCGATTCCACCGCTACGCCGAAACGCGCGACAAGCCGCTCGATCGTCACGCGAAGATGCATTTCGCCCTGGCCCATAAGCTTGAGTTCGCCCGATTCCTGGTCATGCGAATGGACGAGCGCGGAATCTTCGTCGCAGAGCTTGGACAGCGCGGCGGCGAGTCGAACCTCGTCCTTGCGATCTTTCACGACCACGGCGATCGATTGGGTTGGAGGAGGCGGGCGGGCGACGATGGCGGGCTCGGGCGCCTTTTTGGCGTCGGTGAATCGATCCCCCGTCGCGATCCGCTCAAGACGCGCGAAGGCGACCGTCTCGCCTTGTTCGGCGCGCGCGATTTTCGTTGAAGCCGCGCCCATCAGGCGCGACAGGCCGGCGATGCGCTCCTCCGCGCCGCGCGAACCGACAATGCCGGCCCCGTCAGCAAAGGCGCCGCGCAGCACGCGGGCGAGCGACAATTTGCCGCCATGGCCGGTATGGATGGTGCGTATGACCTGCGCGAGCGGCGGGCCTTGGGCAGCAATCCCCAGCCGCTCGCGCGTCTGCTCGATGCCGGGCGCCTCGTGCCGCATGGCCTTGAGCAGCCGCGTCACGCCGTGACCGCGATCGGCCGAGCCCATCAGCAATGGCACGACATGGCCGCCGCGAAGCTCCTTGGCCAGATCGTCGAACACCCGGTCGCGCGGCGGTTCGATTTCGCCGATCAATTGCTCCATTAGCGCGTCGTCGTAATCGGCGAGGCGCTCAAGCATGGAATAGCGCGCCTCCTTCTGGTCGGGCGCCGCGCCGTCCGGCGTTTCGATGACGACAGAGGGCGCATGTTCGCGATAGAGAAAGGCCCGCTCAAGAGCCAGATCGATAAAGCCGATCGCCACGCCATGCTGCCAAACGGGGAGTTGGCGCAGCAGCAGCGGCGTGCGCGAGGCCGGCTGCAGCATTGTCAGGGTCTCGCGAACCCCCGCGCCGGCAAGGTCGATCTTGTTGAGGAACAGCATGCGCGGCAGACGCATTTCCTCAAGTTCGCGCAAGATCACCTGCAGCGCCGGCGCCTTGCGGCTATCGGCCTCGCAGACCACGACCGCCGCGTCGCAAACGGGCAGGGCGTGGCGCATGTCATGGATGAATTCGATCGAGCCGGGGCAATCGAAAAAGGTGAAGCGGTCGCCCATATAGTCGATGCTGGCGACATTGGGCTCGACGCTCATCGCATGGGCGCGCGCCTCGGGGCTGGAATCGCCGATGCTGGAGCCTTCGCGCACCGACCCCTGGCGCGGCGCCCCGCCGCCGCGCGCCAGAATCGCCTCTAGAAGACTGGTCTTGCCGCTTTGAAAGGGGCCGACGAGCGCGATCAGCCGCGGCCCCGCAATCCTTCTATCGCCCATTTCCGTGGAGCTGACCATGACGATCCTCCCAATTCCGGCGGCCGATTCGCTCGTCGAGGAGCGACCCAAGCCCGCTCTCGGAGCCAAGGTTACAAGTCTGACTGCCCGGCGCAAGGCGCCAATTGGACGAGAGCGCCGACCGGGGAGCCGGATCGGGCCTTGTCGCAATCTCCCGCATAACGTTGTAAGGACGACGCAAATACGCGCGCCAGGGACTGCGGGACTGTTACAGCCTCGCGCCCGCCCTTGAAGGACATTATGACGGCCTCGCCGCCACCCAATCGCGACGCTCTGGTCGCCGCCCTTGGCGGGCGCTCGATCGTGCTCGTCGGCATGATGGGGGCTGGAAAGACTTCGGTCGGTCGGCGCCTGGCCGGGCAGCTCAACCTGCCCTTCGTCGACGCTGACGCCGAGATCGAGGCGGGCGCGCAAATGAGCGTGCCGGAAATATTCGAGCGCTTCGGCGAGGCCTATTTCCGCGAGGGCGAGCGCAAAGTGCTCGCTCGGCTGATGGCCGAGGGGCAGAAAGTGCTCGCCACCGGCGGCGGCGCTTTCATGAACGAGGCGACCCGGCGCCGCGTTGCCGAAAGCGGCGTCTCGATCTGGCTGAAGCCCGATTTCGACGTGTTGATGCGCCGGGTCCGCAAGAGGTCGAACCGGCCGTTGCTGCAAACCGCCAATCCCGAGGAGACCTTGCGCCGGATTCTCGAGGAGCGCAGCCCGGTCTATGGCCAGGCCGATCTGACGATCGAAGCGCGCGACGGCCCGCATGACGTGGTCGTGGAGGCGATCGTTTCGGCGCTTGGCGCGCATCTGGCGAAAGCCGCGCCCCCGCCTCCCAAGGGCGACGGCGGCCCACCGGCGGCGCAGATCCATGAAGTCGAGGTCGCGCTCGGACTCCGCGCCTATAAAATATTGATCGGCGAGGGATTGATGGCGCGCGCGGGCGAGTATATCGCGCGTCTGGCGCCGGGCGCCCATTGCGCCATCGTGACCGACGACAATGTCGCCGCCGCCCATCTTGCGACGCTGGCCGTCAGTCTTGCGCAGGCCGGGCTGCGAACCTCGGTCATCGTCGTGCCGCCCGGTGAAGCCTCGAAATCCTACGCGCGGTTCGCCGAGGTCTGCGATGGACTACTCGCCGCCCATATCGAGCGGCGCGACATTGTGATCGCGCTCGGCGGCGGCGTTATCGGGGATCTGACCGGTTTTGCCGCCGCGAGCGTGCGGCGCGGGCTCCGCCTCGTGCAGATCCCGACGACCCTGCTCGCCCAGGTCGATTCTTCGGTCGGCGGCAAGACGGCAATCAATTCGCCGCATGGCAAGAATCTGGTCGGCGCATTTCATCAGCCCTCGCTGGTCCTGGCCGACATCGGCGCGCTCGACACGTTGAGCGAGCGCGAATTTCGCGCGGGCTACGCCGAGACAGTCAAATATGGGTTGATCGGCGACCTCGGGTTTTTCGAATGGCTGGAGACCCATTGGCGCGACGTTTATGCCGGCGGGTCCGCGCGCCTTTACGCGGTGGCGACGAGTTGCGCGGCCAAGGCGGCGGTGGTGGCCGCCGACGAAACGGAACAGGGCGAGCGCGCGCTGCTCAACCTCGGCCACACATTCGCACATGCTTTCGAACGCCTGACCGCATATGACGGGGCGCGGCTCGTGCATGGCGAAGCGGTGGCGATCGGCATGGCCTGCGCGTTTCGCTTTTCCAGAGCGCTCGGCTTTGGCACGGGACAAGACGCGGTGCGGGTCGAGAGCCATCTGCGCGCCGTCGGCCTGCCGACGCAAATTGCGGAGATCGCAGGCCTGGAGGCGGAGCCGGAAGCGATTCTGGCGGCAATGCGCCAGGACAAAAAGGTCGAGCGCGGGCGCCTGACCTTCATTCTCTCCAAGGGGATCGGCGCGAGCTTCATCGCCAAGAACATAGCCGAGGCGCAGGTGCGCGACTTTCTGAGCGACGAACTGGCGCGAAAATTATAGACTCGGCAGAGACGCCGCCTAGCCCGGCGCCAAGTTCAACATCGAGGCCGCCATGTCGTTAACCGTCGACGCTCTCATCGTGTTGGCGAGCATTTTTGCGTCCGCTTTTTTTTCGGGGGCCGAAACGGCGCTGACGGCGGCCTCGCGGGCCCGCATGCATGCGCTGGAAATGGACGGCAATCCGGCGGCCAAACTGGTCAACCGGCTTATCGTGTTGCGCGGGCGGTTGATCGGCACGATGCTGCTCGGCGGTCAGGTCGTCAATATCGCCGCCTCCTCTTTCGCGACCAGCGTGCTTCTCGCCGTCGCCGGCGATCGCGGCGCCGTCTATGCGACCGCTTTAATGACGGTGCTGATCGTCATCTTTGGCGAAGTGCTGCCCAAGACCATCGCCATCGCCTATCCCGATCGCGTCTCGCTGTTGATCGCGCCGATCGTCTCCTTTTTCGTGACGATATTCTGGCCGGTGGTTGCCGCGATCGAGACGTTCGTGCGTTCGCTTCTTTGGCTGTGCGGCATGCGCCTCAGCGGGAGCCAGACCATTGCCGCCGGCCACGAGGAATTGCGCGGCGCGGTCGATCTGCTGCACCGCGAGGGCGGCGTCGCGCGCACCGAGCGCGATATGTTTGGCGCGCTGCTGGAGCTCGGCGAGATCGAAGTGTCCGAGGTGATGATCCACCGCACCAATATGCGCACGATCAACGCCGACCTGCCCTCGCGCGATCTGGTGCGCGAAGTGCTCGCCTCGCCCTATACGCGCATGCCGATCTGGCGCGGCGAGCCGGACAATATTATCGGCGTTCTGCACGCCAAGGACCTGTTTCGCGCCCTTGCGGCGGCCGGCGGCGATTCTAGCCGGATCGATATCGAAGACGTCGCGCTCGACGCCTGGTTCATTCCCGACGCCACGACGTTGCGCGACCAGTTGCAGGCGTTCTTGCGCCGAAAGACGCATTTTGCGCTGGTCGTTGACGAATATGGCGTCGTGATGGGGCTGGTGACGCTGGAAGATATTATCGAGGAGATTGTCGGCGACATCAAGGATGAGCACGATGTCGCGGTTCCCGGCATCCGCCCGCAGCCCGACGGCTCGGTCATCGTCGAAGGCTCGGTCACCATCCGCGATCTCAACCGCGCGATGGATTGGGCGCTTCCCGACGAGGAGGCGACGACGATCGCCGGCCTCGTCATTCACGAAGCGCGCGCCATACCGGAGTCCAAACAGGCTTTCATATTCCACGGCTTTCGCTTCGAGGTCTTGCGCAAGCACCGCAACCGCATCGCCGCCTTACGCATTTCCCCGCTTGCGCCCAAGGCCAAGGGCCTTGTGGACAAGGCGCAAGACAACGAGGGCGACGCGGCGATTCGCGATTAGGGCTATGTTTGCACCCTGGGCCGGCGCCCGCTTGGCGATCGCGGGCGCCTCTTCATCGAGCCGAACCGTGGGGGCCTTGTGAGCCTAGCCGGCGACGGCTTCGATCGTCAGCGTGTCGAGCGTGAAGCTTCCGTCGTCGTCGATGGCGAAATGTTCGCGCACGGCGGCGCTTGCCTGCATCTGAAGCAGGCGGATGGCGGTCGCATAGAGGGGAGGCGTATTTGTTCGCTCCGTCCATGCCGCGAACTCCAGACGCAGCTTGCGCGGAGTCAGTCCGGTCGCCTTGAAACGCGAGCGGCCCAGCGCCGCGATCCATTCGGCGGCGCTGTAATTGCGAACGTGCGAAGCATCGCGCAACAGTTCGATCGTCTGCAAATGCGTGTCCAGCAGGGGATAGGCGGGCGCGACGCCGTCGGCGAAGACGGCGCGGCCGGTCTTTTTCAATACACGCCGCGCTTGCCGCAGTCCCGCTTCCATGTCCTGCCAATGATGCGCGCTGAACCGACACAAGACGATGTCAAACGAGCCTTCCTCGAAAGGGAGCCGCTCGGCAGCGCCCTGCTAGACGGATATGTTGTTCAGATCCCGCTCATCCGCCGTGCGTTTGACCAGCGCCAGCATGTCGGGCGTGAGATCGCAGGCGACGACCTCGCGAACATGTGGCGCGACGCGATAGCTAACATGGCCGCCGCCGCATCCAAGGTCGAGGACGCGGGCGCCCGCCTCGCCGCGCACGATGGCTTCGATTTGGTCGAGATCGGCCCCGCCGCTGTGAACGGCGCTGTCCATATAGGCCGCCGCTCGCGGCGCATAATGGGCGGCGACAAAATCGTGCTGAATGTTGCTCACGCTGTTTCTCCGAGGTTGAGCGGCCATTTTCTTCCTCCACTTAACCTGTTACAAGGCGGCAGGTTATCCTGGTATAAATCGTCTCACCATGCTGCTGCCCCGTGATCAGCGGCGCCTGATCGGTGCTTTCCTTCGCCGACGGCGCGAGCAATTGTGCGCCACCGACGTCGGGTTGCGTGCAAGCCGTTCGCAACGGCGGCGAACGCCGGGGCTTCGCCGCGAGGAAATGGCGCAGATCTGCGGCATGAGCCCGACCTGGTACGCCTGGATCGAGCAGGGGCGCGACATTTCCGTCTCCTCGGCGGCTCTGGCGCGGTTGGCCGACGCCATGCAACTGACGCCGGCCGAGCGGTCCTATCTGTTTCAGCTCACGCGCAAGCGCGATCCCTCGGAGCTGCCGCGAGGGTTGGACGAAGAAGGCGGACCCTCGCAGATTTTGCGCGACGCTGTGAACGCGATCGCCGCGCCCGCCTATCTTCTTGATCGCCTGTGGCGCGCGCGCTCCTGGAACGCGCCCGCCGCGTGGCTGTTCGCCGACTGGCTGGGGAGCGGCGAACCCTGCCTGTTCGATTATGTCTTTCTCGACCGCGCGGCGCGCGCCTTCATCGCCGATTGGGACAATCGCGCGCGCCGCCTCGTCGCCGAGCTGCGCGCCGACACCGGACGCGACCCCGACGATCCGGCCCTGCGCGCGCTGGTCGAGCGGCTGCGCGCGGCAAGCAAGCCCTTCGCGGCGTTCTGGAGCGATCACGCCGTCCTGGCGCGCGAGGGCGGAGCCCGCCTATTCAACCATCCAAACGACGGCGTGCTGCATTATGAGCAGTTGACGCTAGCGCCCGCCGGCCGGCCGGATCAGAAGCTCGTTATTCTCTTGAACTCGCTGAGCCCCGAGGTCGAATCGGCTTCATCCTCTCGGGAAGCGCCGACGAGCGCCGGCAGCGGCGACAGATCCGTCACTTCGCGGTCCGGCGCGCCGGGCAGCCGCTCCGGCCGCTGGCCATAGCGGTTGCACCAGACGACCTGCATGCCGAAGGCCGAGGCCGCATAGGCGTCCCAGCCGTTCGACGAGATGAAGGCGATCGCGGAGGCCGGCAGAGCGAGCCGGTCGAGCGCGAGGCGGTAGACTTTGGGATGCGGCTTGTAGACGCCGACTTCCTCAACCGAAAGCACGGCGTCGAACAGCCCGTCGAACCCCGCGGCCGCGACCGCCGCCGCGAGCATGGCCGGCGAGCCGTTCGACAATATCACGAGCGGCAGCCCCGCCTTTTTGAGGCGGCCCAACACGTCCGGCGCCTCGGGAAAGGCATCGAGGGTCAGATAGAGTTTGAGCAAGCGCTCGTGCAAGCCGGGACTGGACAGGCCCAAGGCCTCGAGGGCGAAATCGAGGGCGCCGCTTGTCACTTCGTTGAAATCGGCGTGCCGGTCCTGCGCCGCCCGCAGCCAAGTATATTGCAGCTGCTTGTCGCGCCACAAAGCGGTGAGCGGCGCCGCCCGATCCCCCAGCACATCGGCGCAGCCCCTGGCCGCCGAGGCCAGATCGAACAGCGTGCCATAGGCGTCGAACACGCAGGCCCGCACGCCGCTGAGAGGTTTCGTGGTCATAAGGCCCGCCTCAGCTCCCATCGTCCGCACCCCCGGCGCGCGCGGCGCGCGCGGCGACCGAGGGTCGGCGCTTCCGCGACGTCATGTCTGATCAACCGCAATCCTGTTGGGCGATCCGCCGATACGCGTTGCTGCGCCAGACCTTGTCCCCTATATAGGCCCCCAGCAAGGCGGGCGTCGGCCCGGCAAGAGGTTTCATGTCGTGGAATAATCAAGGCGGCGGCCCGTGGCGTTCCGGCCAGGGGCCATGGGGGCAGGGCCCCGGCGGATCTCAACCTCCTGGCGATCTTGAAGAGGTGCTGCGCCGTCTCCAGGCGGGCCTGCGCGGCATTTTGCCGAGCGGGGGCGGTTTTGCCGGGCGCGGCATCCTATTCTTTGGTCTCGTTGCGATCCTGCTTTGGTTTGCCTGGGGCTTTTATACGGTCCAGCCCAACGAGATCGGCATCAACTTGGTGTTCGGCCGCTATACCGGCAAGACCGCCGCGGGCCTCAATTACAACTGGCCCTGGCCCGCCGGGGCGGTGATCAAGGTTCCGGTCTCCGATCAGAAGATTACGGAAGTTGGCTATCGCAGCGAACTCGACGCGGCGGCCGAAACGGGCCGCAGCCGCGCCACGGCGCCCGAAGAGAGCCTAATGCTGACTGGCGATCAGAATATTGTGGACGTGCAGTTCCGTGTCAGTTGGCAGATCGATCCGGCCAAGCCAGAGGACTTCGTCTTCAATATTCGCCATCCCGAGGAAACCGTGAAAGCCGTCGCCGAGAGCGTCATGCGCGAGGTCGTGGGCCTCAAGACGATCGACGGCATTCTCACCAGCGACCGCAAGTCGATCGAACCGGACGTGCAGGCGCGGATGCAGAAAGTTCTGAACGACTACCGGGCCGGCGTGCTCGTCCAGCAGGTTCAGCTGCAATCGGTCGATGCGCCCTCGCAGGTTCTGTCCGCCTATCGCGATGTCACGGCCGCCCAGCAGGATCAGCAGCGCGCGGTCAATGACGCGGAGACCTACGCCAACCGCGTCGTGCCTGAGGCCGAGGGCGCGGCGGCGCGCATCAAGCTGGAAGCGCAGGGGTATCGTCAGCAGACGGTGGCCGAAGCCACCGGCCAGACCTCGCGCTTCAACCAAGTTTACGCGCAATACAAGAATGCGCCGGGCGTAACGCGCGAGCGCATGTATCTGGAAACCATGGAGCGCGTTCTGGGCGCGATGGACAAGACGATCCTCGACACTAACGGGGTCGCTCCGCCCGTGCCTTACCTGGCGCTCGACGCTTTGCAGCCAAAGCCGGCGCCAGCGCCCGCAGGAGCCGCCAAATGAGAAACCCGCTCTCGGGCCTCGCGCTTGTCGTTGTCGCAATCGTCGCGCTGATCGTCGTGTTCGGCGCCTTCTTCACCGTCGTTCCGACCGAACAGGCCCTGGTGCTGCGTTTTGGGCAGCCGGTCCGCGACCTGATCGACGCGCCAGGGCTCTATGCCAAATGGCCGTTCATCGATTCGGTCATCTATATCGATAAGCGCATTCTTGACCTCGACGAGACCCGGCAGGAAGTGCTGGTCGCGGATAATCAGCGCCTGGAAGTTGATGCTTTCGTTCGCTACAAGATTGCCGATCCGTTGCGGTTTTACCAATCGGTCGGATCGATCGCGGGCGCCAACGCTCAGCTCGGCGGCATGCTCAATTCCGCCCTGCGCAGAACCTTGAGCGAGGCGTCGATCACCGACATCGTGCGCGACAAGCGCGAAGCGCTGATGGGCGACATTCGCGACCAGGTCAAGGTTGGGGCCGAGCGTTTCGGTCTGTCGGTCGTCGATGTGCGGATCAAGCGCGCCGATCTGCCGCCGGAAAATTCCGAAGCGGTGTTTCACCGCATGCAGACTGAGCGTCAGCAGCGGGCCGCCAAATTCCGCGCGCAGGGCTCGCAGCAAAACCAAGAAATCAAGGCTGAGGCGGACCGCAAGGTGACGGTGACGCTGGCCAATGCGCAGCAGGAGGCCGAGCAGACGCGCGGTCAGGGCGATGCCGAGCGCAATCGGATTTTCGCGGAAAGCTATGGCAAGGACCCCGACTTTTTCGCCTTTTACCGCTCCATGCAGGCCTATGATGCGGCCCTCAAGATCGGCGATAAGAACGGCGAGTCGCGTATCGTGATGAGCCCAAAGTCGGATTTCTTCCGCTATTTCGCCACACCGACGCCGACCGCGCCGACGGAAAATTCCACGCCGGAAACCCAGACGGTAAAGTAAATTGCGTGATTTTTCGGCCGCTATCGGACTTGTTTTTGCGATCGAAGGCATGCTGCAGGCCGGATTCACCGAGACCATGCGCAGCCGGATGGCGCAGGCGGCCAGGGAGAAGCCGTCGCGTCTTCGCTTGTTTGGCATAGCGGCCGCCGCCATCGGCGTCGCGATTGTCTGGGCGGCGCGACGCTTCCTCTAGAGTTTTGGCTCGCGACAAGTTGTTGGGGGCAACCATCGCTTTCGCCGCTTTCGCGACATGATTGTTGTCCAGGGAATGCAAAATAGTCGTTCGACGAGAGATTCGCCTCAGGAGAAAGACGCCATGCGCGTTATCCAAATGCCCGCCTCGGTCCTTGCCCTTCCGCTCCCTCTCCGGCCAGTTCTTTGGCGGCGAGCGCCACTCGCGCTGGCCTTGGCGCTCGCCGCCGGCCTGATGGCGGCGCCCCTCCCAGTCTTGGTCGCGCCGGCCATGGCGCAGGCGCGCCCGACTTCGTTGGCCGATCTCGTCGACAGCGTCTCCGAGGCGGTGGTGAATATTTCGGCGACCCAGACCGTCGAGGAAAAGCAGACCGACGCGCTGCCGGACATGCCCAAGGGCACGCCGTTCGACGATATGTTCGAGCAATTCTTCCGAAACCACGGCCAGAACGGCGACGCTCCGCGCCCCCACAAGACAAGTTCGCTCGGCTCCGGCTTTGTGATCGACGCCAGTGGCATCGTCATCACCAATAACCACGTGATCGGCGAAGCCAATGACATTATGGTGATTTTCACCGACGGCCGCAAATTGAAGGCCGAGATCATCGGCAAGGATCCCAAGGTCGACGTCGCGGTGCTGCGCGTGAAAAGCGACAAGCCGCTGAAGACCGTGAAATTCGGCGACAGCGACAAGATGCGGGTGGGCGACGGCGTGATGGCGGTCGGCAATCCCTTCGGTCTTGGCGAGACGGTGACCGCCGGCATCGTTTCGGCGCGCAACCGCAATATCGACAGCGGACCTTACGACAATTTCATCCAGACCGACGCTTCGATCAACAAGGGCAATTCGGGCGGCCCGTTGTTCAACATGGCCGGGGAGGTAATCGGCATCAATACGGCGATCCTCTCGCCGTCGGGCGGCTCGATCGGTATTGGCTTCGCCACGCCTTCGGACACCGTCTTGCCGGTGATCGCCCAGCTTCAGGAATTCCACGAGACCCGGCGCGGCTGGCTCGGCGTGCGCATTCAGAATGTAGATGATTCGATCGCCGAGAGTCTCGGGCTGGGAACCGCGCGTGGCGCGCTTGTCGCCGGTATCGACGATCGCGGGCCGGCCAAGCCGGCGGGCCTGATGTCGGGCGACGTGATCGTCAAATTCGACGGCAAGGACATCAAGGAATCGCGTGATTTGCCCAAACTCGTCGCCTCCTTGCCGGTCGGTAAGGAGGTCGATGTGGTCATCATCCGCAAGGGTCAGGAAATCACCAAGACGGTCAAGCTCGGCCGCCTCGAGGATGGCGAGAAGGCCGCCGCGGCGGTCGCCAGCGGCGATGACGAGGAGGCGGTCGAAAAGAAAGAGATGTCCAAGGCCTTCGGCATGGAGCTGTCGGGCCTTTCGGACGAGGCGCGCAAGAATTTCAAGATCAAGGACGGCGTCAAGGGCGTCGTCGTCGCCACCGTCCAGCCCAATTCGCCCGCGGCCGAAAAAGGCCTGCAGGCGGGCGATGTGATCGAAGAGGTCAACCAGCAGGCGGTCAGTCAGCCCGGCGAAGTGAGCAAGGCGATCGACGCGCTGAAAAAAGCCGGTAAGAAATCGGCGCTGCTGCTTGTCGCCAATGGCGCGGGCGACGTCCGCTTCGTGGCGCTCGCCATCGAATAGGGCGTCATCCCTCGATGAACGCGCCGCGCGCAAAACCCTGCGCGTAGAGGAGCGCGGTTAGATCGGCATGGTCGAGACGCGCGTGGGCGGCCGCGGCCACAGCGGGCTTGGCGCGATAGGCGACGCCGAGCCCCGCTTCGCTAAGCATGGCCAGATCGTTGGCGCCGTCGCCGACCGCCAAAGTCTCATGAACGGCAAGGCCTAGCCGCGTACGGAGGTCGCGCAAGGTCGCGAGCTTGGCGTCGCGCCCGAGGATCGGCTCGCCGACGCGCCCCACCAGCAAGTGGTTCTCGACCACAAGCCGATTGGCGCGATGCTCGTCAAAGCCGAGTTGCTTGGCGATCTCACTCGTGAATTGCGTGAACCCGCCCGAAACGATCGCCGCATAGGCGCCGGCCGCGCGCATGGTTTGGACGAGCGCGCGCCCCCCCGGCGTCAAAGTGATGCGGCTTTCGATCACTTCGGCGATCACCGCCTCGGGGAGATCCGCCAGTAGCGCGACGCGCTCGCGCAAGGCGGGTTCGAACTCGATTTCGCCCCGCATCGCGCGGTCGGTGATCGCCGCCACGCGCTCGCCGATGCCGACGCGCGCCGCCAGCTCGTCGATGCATTCCTGACCGATCAGGGTCGAGTCCATATCGGCCAGCAGCAGCTTCTTGCGCCGGCCAGCCGCCGGCTGCACGATGGAATCGATCGGCTCGCCGACCAGCAGGGTGCGCAGCCGCTCGCGGATGGGCGACAGCGCGGATTCGTCGCCGTCAAAAAAAAGATCGGCCGCGACGCCCGGATCGAGCCATTGCGCGGAAGCAAAACCCGGCAGTTCTTGCGCCGCGCGCGCGATCCAGGCATCGCTGAGCGCGGAATGGAGCGGATCGGCGATCAGTGTGGCGACAAAGGAGCGGGGCGGCATGGGTCCAGAATTGTCGGCGTTGACGGGATCGAGATGAAACCCGGCGCCCTTCTCATCGCAGGACCGACGGCGAGCGGCAAGTCGGCCGTCGCACTGACGCTCGCGCGGCGGCTGGACGCGACGATCGTCAATGCGGATTCGATGCAGGTCTATCGCGATTTGCGCGCGCTGACGGCGCGCCCAAGCGCTGAGGAAGAGAGCCTGACGCCGCATCGGCTTTTCGGGAGCGTCGACGGCGCTGTGAATTTTTCGGTCGGGCGCTGGCTGGTCGAAGCCAAGGCGGTCGCCGCCGAGGCCTTTGCGCAAGGGCGGTCGGCGATTTTTGTCGGCGGGACCGGTCTCTATTTCCGCGCCCTCACGCAAGGCTTTTCCGAGATCCCCGCCGTGCCGGAAGGGGTGCGGGCCCGTGTGCGCGAGGAAGCCGAATCGTTCGAGACCGCGGCGCTGCATGCACAACTTGCCGTCTGCGATCCGGCGACCGCCGCCAGGCTGCGTCCGAGCGACCGGCAGCGCCTTCTTCGCGCGCTCGAAGTCTTCGCCGCGACGGGCCAGCCGCTCGTCTCTTTCCAAGGCGCGCGCGGCGCGCCGCTGTTGGAGCGCGGCCAATGGGCGGGAATATTCTTGGCGCCCGACCGGGAAACGCTCAACTCGCTCATCGACAGGCGCTTTGACGCGATGCTGGGCGCCGGCGCGCTCCAGGAAGTCGAGGCCTTGGCGCGCCGCAAGCTCGATCCCGCGCTCCCTGTCATGCGCGCGCATGGGGCGCCCCATCTCATCGCGTATCTGGCCGGGGCCTTGTCGCTGGAAGAGGCGGCGATCCGCTCCAGGCTCGACACCCGCCGCTACGCCAAGCGTCAATTCACCTGGGCGCGCCATCAGATGTCGGATTTTGCCTGGGTCGCGCCTGGCGAGGCGATCGAAGCGGGCGGGCGGGCGCTAGGCCAGCTTTCGCTGCACGAGCGCTTGCGGTAAATCTACCGCTGATGGCGAAGAAATCTCCCCCTGTTGACGATGCCGGCCTTGCGGAAGCGCGCGCCGAACACGCGCGGCTCGGCGCGGAAATCGCTCATCACGACGAGCTTTATCACGGCGAGGACGCGCCGGAGATTTCCGACGCCGCCTATGATGAACTGCGCCGCCGCTACACCGCACTTGAAACGGCGTTTCCCGTTCTGGCGGGCGCCGGTTCGCAAAACCGGCGCGTCGGCGCCGCGCCCTCCGAGAAATTCGCCAAGGTGCGGCATGTCGTGCCGATGCTTTCGCTCGGCAATATTTTTGAGGAGAGCGAAGTCGCGGAATTTTGCGCGCGCGTGCGCCGCTTTCTGGGAATTCGCGAGGAGGCCGAGCTCGAAATGACGGCCGAGCCCAAGATCGACGGGCTTTCCTGCGCCTTGCGTTTCGAGGACGGATTGCTCGCGCAGGCCGCCACGCGCGGCGACGGATTCGAGGGCGAGGACGTCACCAATAACGTGCGCACGATATCGGCGATTCCGGAAAAGCTGCCCGGCGCGCCGAAAATCTTCGAGGTGCGCGGCGAAGTCTATATGGCCAAAGAAGACTTCGCCGCGATGAACGCGCGCCAGAAGGAGGCGGGTAAGCCCATCTTCGCCAACCCCCGCAATGCCGCGGCGGGGTCGCTGCGCCAACTCGATCCTCGCATAACGGCCGAACGGCCCTTGCGTTTTTTCGCCTACGCCTGGGGCGAGGTCAGCGCTCTACCCGCCGATACGCAGCATGGCATGATCGAGGCGTTCAAGCGTTTCGGCCTGCCGGTCAATCCGCTGACTCGGCTCTGCGTTTCGGCTGAGGAGATGATCGCGCATTTTCGCGCGATCGAAGCCCAGCGCGCGAGTTTGGGCTACGACATCGATGGCGTGGTCTATAAGGTCAATAACCTCGCGCTGCAGGAGCGGCTTGGCTTCGTCTCGCGCAGTCCGCGCTGGGCGATCGCGCATAAGTTCCCCGCCGAACAGGCGACGACGATCGTCGAGGCGATCGAAATCCAGGTCGGCCGCACCGGCGCGCTGACGCCCGTCGCCAAACTTCATCCCGTGACCGTCGGCGGCGTTGTGGTGTCCAACGCCAGCCTGCATAATGAAGACGAGATCGCGCGCAAGGATGTGCGCATCGGCGATACCGTCCGCATCCAGCGCGCCGGCGACGTCATTCCGCAGATTCTTGAGGTCATTCTCGACAAACGCCCGAGCCATTCCAAGCCCTATGAGTTTCCGCACGTCTGTCCGGTCTGCGGTTCGGCGGCTCTGCGAGAGATCGACGAGAAGACCGGGGTCGCCGATGTCGTGCGCCGTTGCACGGGCACGCTCATCTGTTCGGCGCAGGCGGTCGAGCGGCTCAAACATTTCTGCTCGCGCAATGCGATGGACATCGAGGGCCTCGGCGACAAGCAGATCGAATTGTTTTTTGCCGAAGGGCTCATCAAGACGGCGGCCGACATATTCATGCTGGCCGCCCGAGATGGCTCAAACGGTCCGCGCCTCAGCGAACGCGAGGGCTTTGGCGAGGTCTCGGCCAGCAATCTGTTCGCTGCGATCGAGGCGCGGCGCAAAATCGCCGTTAACCGCTTCCTCTACGCGCTCGGCATCCGCCATGTCGGGGAAACCAATGCGCGGCGCCTCGCGCGCCATTTCGGCGATTTCGCCTCGCTGCGCGCGGCGGCGATAAATGCCGAGGGCCAGGCGGAGATCGATGCAATCGACGGCATCGGCCCGACCGTCGCCGAGGCTCTGATCGATTTCTTCGCCGAGCCCCATAACGAAGCCGTGCTCGATCGATTGCTGGCGCAGGTGACGTCGATCCCGATGGAAGCAGTCGCCGCCGGCCATCCGTTGGCCGGCAAAACGATCGTCTTTACGGGATCGCTGGAAAAAATGTCGCGCGACGAAGCCAAGGCGATGGCCGAGCGCCTAGGGGCCAAAGTATCGGGCTCGGTATCGGCCAAAACCGACTTGCTGGTCGCAGGGCCCGGCGCCGGCTCCAAGCTCGCCAAGGCGCGCGAGCTTGGCGTCGAAGCGATCGACGAGGAGGAATGGTTCAAGCGGGCGGCGCGCGCCTGAGCGATCCCGCCGTCTCTCCCGTCAGCGATACAGATCCGCGCGCGTCGGCGGCAGACCGACCGGACCTTTCACACGCTTGGACGCCAAGGTCTGATAGAGGCCGCAATTATTGCGCTCGAAGGTAATCGAGCAGGCCGCGAGATAGACGAGCCAGATCCGCGTCGTCACTTCGCCGACCTCCTTGCAGGAGGCGTCGTAATTGGCGAACAGGCGATCATGCCAGAATTTGCACGTGCGCTGGTAATGCTCGCGCCAGGCTTCGACGTCGTGAACCTCAAAGCCGTGCAGCTCCAGATTGGTGACGGTGCGGCCGATATAATCGAGTTCGCCGCCGGGAAAGATATAGCGCGTGAGCGCCTCGAATTCAGGGCGCTTCTTACCCGTGCGCGCCTGATGGCTGCCGCCCGGACGCGTGATCGCGTGGTGAAGGAACAGCCCGCCAGGCTTCAAGAGCCGGCGCACCGTTTTGAAATAGGTCGGGAAATTGGCGATGCCGACATGTTCGAGCATGCCGATCGCGGCGATCTTGTCGAAGCGGTCCTGGCCCTCGACGAGCGCGTAATCCTTCAATTCGATCGTCACGTTGTCGGAAAGGCCAAGGCGCTTGATCTTCTCGTTGGCGTAGGCCACCTGCTGCTCGGAAAGCGTCACGCCATAGGCTTTGACGCCGTAATGCTCGGCCGCGTAACACGACAGAGCGCCCCAGCCGCAGCCGAGATCCAGCAAAGTCTCGCCGGGCTTGAGGCGCAGTTTCCGGCACACGATGTCGAGCTTCTGCAGCTGCACCGTGCCGAGGTCGTCGGCCCAGTCGTGAAAATAGGCGCAGGTATAAACCATCTCCTTGTCGAGCCAGAGCTGGTAGAAGGCGTTGGAGACGTCATAGTGATAGGCGATGTTTTTCTTGTTCTCGCCTTGCGATCCGTCGCTTTCCCGATCCTTGCCGATCGTTTCGAGCGGCCAGGGCTCGCCGCGCGGAACGAACAGGAAATCGAATCCGGTCTTTAGCGCCCGCCAGGCGCCGACCGCTTTTTTTAGGTCGCGCGAGCGGCCCTTTGGCCGTTTGGCGACAAGGTCGAAGATGGTGCCGTTGATGATGTCCACCCGCTTGGCCGCCCAGAGATTGGCCAGTGTGGTGATTTTGGGTTTGCGCACCAGCGCTGCGACGGCGCCTTCGTCGGCGATCGCAATGGCGAGTGAGGTGGCCGGCCAGCCCGCGGGAACCAGCGAACCGTCCCAAAGCCGGAAACCGAATTCGAGGGCTGCGCGCTCATGGATCTGCATCAGCAGCGCCCGCATGCTCTTTATTCTCTGTTCCACACTGGCCAAAGCTGCCTCATCGACTTATCGCGGCGCCCATTCCTCGCGCCCGGCGGGACCATAGTTGCTGGAGCGCAAGGGACGCAAGCTCCCTTCTCTCGGCCTTGGCGGCAGACGAAAGCGGCCCCGCGCTTCCCCCCGACGCGCGAGCATGAAACATTGGCTCAGGGGTTCGCCTCCGTCCTAAACATTGAGCCTCATGAGCAAGATTTCGATTCGCCCGGCGAAACTGCGCGACCTCGACGCCATTGTCGCGTTGGAGCAAGCCGTCTTTTCCACCGACCGCCTGTCGCAGCGCTCCTTGCGCGCCTTCATCTTGAGTTCGCATCACCCACTTCTAATCGCCATTTCGGATGGGAATCTGGCCGGCTACGCGCTGGTCGCCCTGCGCAAGCGATCGGCCGTGGCGCGCCTCTATTCGATTGCCGTCGACCCCCGAGCGGGCCGGCAAGGCGTCGGGCGCGCTCTGGTGACGGCCTGCGAGCATTATGCGGCCGCCCAGGGACGGCGCGCCCTGCGTCTCGAAGTGCGCTTCGACAATGGCGCGGCCCTCGCCCTTTATGAGCGGCTCGGCTTCCGGCAATTTGGCCAATACGACAATTATTACGCCGATAGCGCGAGGGCCTTACGCCTCGAGAAAATCCTCGCCACAGGGAACGCGGCCGCCGTGACGCCGCAATATTCTTGTTGAGCCGCCGGCGCGCCACTTGCGCCGTCGGCCGCGAAAGTAAAGGTTGTGGCTTTCGGCGCGATGATCCTTCTGACGAAGCGTTTGGGAGGGCCGTGCTCCCGCTTTATCTTGACGACCGGCGGGCAGGCCAGGAACCGGTCGGCTCCGTGAATAGTTCCAGGCCCAACTTATGTCGCCTCTCTAGCCCCTGACGCTCCCCAAATGGACGCTTCGCGATGACAGGCTGGGTGATTCTCGTCGATCAGCCGCGCGATTTCCCCAATGCCGAGACGCCGCACAAGGTGATCACGACTAGCGACTATCTCGCGCGGCCGAAGCTCTTTGCGGGCGCCGAACGGGCCAAGCTCATCAATCTGTCGCGCTCGTATAATTATCAGTCCAAGGGCTATTACGCCTCGCTGCTCGCCGAAGCGCGCGGGCATCGTGTGATCCCCACCGTCGAGACCATGCTCGAGCTGCGCGAGCATAAGCTTTACGAATATGCTCTGCCCGACCTTGAAGAAGCGCTCAGCAGCGCCGCCCATCGCGCGCGGGCGAGCGAGCATACGACATTCGATCTGCTGTTCTGCTTCGGCCTCACGCAGGACCCCCGGTTCGAGGCGTTCGGGCGCCTGTTGTTCGATTGGTATCGCTGTCCTGCTCTGGAGGTGACGATATCGGCCGGCAAAAGGTGGAAGATCGATCGGCTGCGCGCGCGCCCGCTGGCCAAGCTCGGCCCCGAGGAGGTGGCGTTTTTTCGCACCGCGCTGCATCAGCACTCCCAGCGCGATTGGCGCAATCCGCGAGCCCGCACGATCGCCAAATATTCGCTTGCCGTGCTCTACGATCCGCAAGAGGAATTGCCGCCCTCTTCGGTCGCGACGCTGCAATATTTCCAGAGATTCGCCGAACGGCATTCGGTCGAAATCGAGCTCATCACCAAGCGCCAATTGGCGGAACTGGCCGAATTCGACGGCCTGTTCATCCGGGCGACGACTTCGATCGATAACTACACCTATCGCTTCGCGCGCCGAGCGTTGCAGGAGGGCATGCCGGTCATCGACGATCCCGTCTCGATGATCCGCTGCACAAACAAGGTCTATCTGCACGAACTGATGGAGGCGCAGGGCGTGCCGATCCCGCCGACGCTGATGCTGGCCGAGGAGGAGGATCTGGCCAAAGCCGCGCAGACCTTGGGCTGGCCGATGGTGGTGAAAATCCCCGACGGCTCCTTTTCGCGCGGCGTTCACAAGGTCGATGATTTCGAGGCCTTAAAGAAACTGACGGAGGAATTGTTCGAAGATACGGACCTCTTGCTCGCGCAAAAATTCATGCCGACACAATTCGACTGGCGCGTCGGCGTGCTCGACGGCGAGCCATTGTTCGTGTGCCAATATCAGATGGCGCGCGGCCATTGGCAGATCATCAAGCACGGGCCGAACGGCGCTGAGGAGGGGCGCTTTCGCACGCTTGCGCTCGCCGACACGCCGGCCAAAGTGATCGAAGTCGCGCTGCGCGCCGCGCGCGCTATCGGCAATGGCTTTTACGGCGTCGACATCAAGGAGGCGGGCGAGGCAATCGCGGTGATCGAAGTCAACGACAATCCCAATCTCGAACATGGCGTCGAGGATCAGGTCGTCAAGGACGAAGTCTGGAGCCGCATCCTGCAATGGTTCATCAAACGCATCGATGCATGAGGCGGGCGACCGCCAGACGGCCGGGCTCGCTTGCACCGCTGCGCCCGCCATGTTTGGTTCGCCGATAAAGCTGGCGCACCGCGCAGCCGGCCAGGGAGGATGGAATGACCCAGACGGCGCGCACGCTCGACCAGTTCGACATCAAGGGCCGCTCCGCGCTGGTGACCGGCGGCGCCTCGGGCCTTGGGCTTGCCTATGCGGAGGCGATGGCGGAGGCCGGCGCCGCGGTGACGATCGCCGACATCGATCTTGATGAGGCCGAGCGTGAGGCCGCCCGCTTGCGCGCTGAAGGCTATCGGGCGCGCGCCGCTGCCCTCGACGTCGTCGACCGCGCCGGCACCGCGCGGGTCTTTGCTGATCACGCCGCTGCGTTCGGCGGCCTCGACATCGCCTTCGCCAATGCGGGGATCGACCCCGGCGCGGGGTACTGGAATCCGGCTGGCTATCGCAACGAGGAGGGTCAGATCGACGCGCTTGATCCAGCCCACTGGGACCGCACCATCGCGATCAATCTGACCGGCGTCTTCAATACGGTGCGCGAGGCTGTCCGTCTGATGAAGCCGGCGCGCAAGGGCAGCATCATTGCGACCTCTTCTAACGCCGCGCTGATCAATGAGCCGATCGTCGGCACGGCCTATATGCCGGCCAAGGCCGGGGTCGCTCATTTCGTGCGCCATATGGCGATGGAGCTTGCCGAATATCGCATCCGCGTCAACGCGATCGCGCCCGGCCCTTTCGTCACCAATATCGGCAACGGCTGGCTGAAAGATCCGGTTGTGCGCGCCGCCTGGGATGTCAAAGTTCCGCTCGGGCGAATGGCCGAACCTTACCAGATCAAGCCGCTGGCGCTCTATCTCGCCTCGGACGCCTCGTCATACATGACCGGCAGCCAGATCGTGATCGACGGCGGGTTCATGGTGGGAACGCATCGCTGAATATCGGCTACGGCGCTCCCGCGCGGCGATCTAAGCGAAAAATCGAACTGTGCGGCAGATAGCCGAAGCCGTTCGACATTCTCCGCTTGCACATTTTTATAGAATTATAAAATCACCCAAAAGCAGACATGGATCGCGGGGAACCGAGGGACGCTTTGAGGCATCGGCCACCCATCATCGTCGGCGTCGGCGGGACGCTTCGCGAGGGCTCGACCTCCGAGCGCGCCCTGGCGCTCGCTCTCAAGGCCGCCGCCGAGATGGGCGCGTCGACCGAGATTTTCTGTGGGCCCGCGCTCGCGCTGCCCCCTTACGACCCCGCCAATCGCCAGCGCTTCCCCGAGGCCAAGGCGCTGGTTGCTGCGCTACGCCGGGCCGACGGAATCATCTTCTCTTCCCCGGCTATCACGGCTCGGTTTCCAGCCTTTTGAAAAACGCGATCGACTATACCGAGGACATGCGCGCGGATGGGCGCGTCTACCTGGCCGATCGGGCGGTCGGCATCATCGTCTGCGCGGACGGCATCCAGGCCATGGGCTCCACGCTCAACAGCTTGCGTTCGATTGCGCATGCTCTAAGGGCGTGGCCGACGCCGTTTGCGGCTGTCGTCAATTCGGCAGCGCGGCCGTTCGGGCCGGACGGCGCCTGCCAAAGCGCCGAGGTGGAGCAGAGCCTGCGCCTTGTCGCCGCCCAGACAGTGGAATTTGCGCAGATGCGGATCGGCGACGGCCGCCCGGTCGCCGGCCAGCCGCGGGCCCCCGTTTCCAGCGCCGAACTTGCCGAGCGAATGACCCAGATGGAGATGACCTTCCGGCTGATGGGATGAGCCCCGCCTAGGCGCTGTCGATGCGGCCGACAATGGACCAACGCAAGAATGAACAAACACAGGAGGAGACGATGACGGCGCGCTTCAATTTTATGCACTTCATGCCCTATGTGCATCTGCCCAAGAACCACAAGGACTACCCGTCGCTGTGGGTAGACTTTCCCAACAAATATTACGATCCCCATAAGGCCGCCGCCCTTTACGACCGCTATCTCGACGAGCTCGAATATGCCGACAAGGTCGGCTTCGACGCGATCGTCGTGAACGAGCATCACAACACCAGCTATTCGATGATGCCCGCGCCGAGTCTCATCGCCGCGGCGCTCATCTCGCGCGTAAAAACGGCGCGAATCTGCGTCTGGGGCACGCCGCCCAATCTCGAATATCCCAACCGGCTCGCCGAGGAATATGCGATGCTCGATGTGATGTCGCGCGGGCGGCTGGAGGTCGCCTTCCCGCTGGGCACCGGCATGGAATATTGGGCTAATCCGGTCAATCCCGCCACCGCCCGCGAGCGTCACAAGGAATCGATCGAGATCATCATGAAGGCCTGGACTGAGGACGGGCCGATGAGCCATTACGGCGACTTCTACACCTATCGCTTCCTCAATCCCTGGGTGCGTCCCCTCCAGCGTCCGCACCCGCCCTGCTATATCGTGGGCACCGGCAGCCCGGAAACGATCGAGCTCGCCGCGCAGCTGGGCTTTGGCTATTCGGCGGTATTCGTCACCAAGAAGCGGGCGCAGGAGCTCAACAACAATCTGCGCGAGCGCTCGGCCGCCCACGGCCATACGGTGCGGCCCGATCAATTGCCGCTCGGCATCATGACCTATGTCGCAGAAACGCAGGAGAAGGCTGAGGCTGAATTCATCGACCATATGCGCTTCTTCTTCGAGGACGGCCTGCGCACGGTGCCGCAATATCTGGCGCCTCCGGGCTATCTGTCGATCGACCAGCTGAAGGCGCGCGCCGCCGTGGGGGACAAACTGCACGGCGCCTTCGACTTCAAGCTGGTGAGCGACGCGCTGTTCGTGGCCGTCGGCACGGCCGAAAAGGTCGCCAACCAGATCGGCGAATGGGGCGAGATGATGGGCACCACCCATTTCAACATCCAGGGGGCGCTCGGCGATATGCCGCACTGGAAGGTGATGAAAAACATGCAGCTGATCGCCGAGGATGTGATGCCGCTGGTGCGCGGCAAACAGCCCGCGCGCCTTGCCGCCGAATGATACCGGGAGGAAGCCAATGGTCGATTTTAAAAAAGAGACGCTGAAGATTAACGGCGTCGAGACGGTTCTCTATACGGCCGGCAAGGGCGAGCCGCTCCTGTTTCTGCACGGGGCCGGCACGTTTCATGGTTACGAATTCGCCAAGCCCTGGGCGGACAAGTTCCAGGTCATCCATCCCTATCATCCCGGATTTGGCGAATCGGGCGACGACCCGGCGATGGATACATTCAACGACTACATCATGCATTATGTTGGGCTGCTCGATGCGCTCGGGATCAGTAAGGTCCATCTCGTCGGCTTCTCGCTCGGCGGCTATCTGGCGGCGCAATTTGCCTCGCAGCAGCGCCAGCGGGTCAAGTCGCTGACGCTCGTAGCGCCGGCGGGCATGCGCAGCGCCCAATATCCGACGCTCGATGTGCTCGCTACCCCTGGCGAGCAGATCGTCGGCAGTCTCGCCTCGAATTTCGAGATCCTCAAGCCCTGGCTGCCGACCGGGCCGGACCCGGAATTCATGGGCGCCCGCTATCGCGAGGCGACCACGCTCGCCCGCCTGCTGTGGGAAAAGCCCTGGGATCCGAAATTCCTGCGTTATCTCCACCGAATCAATGTCCCGACCCTCATCGTGTGGGGCGACGAGGACAAGATGGTCCCGCCCCAGCACGCCGATCTCTGGAAGAAGGCGCTGCCGAACGCGAGGGTCGAGATTTTCAAAGGCGCTGGCCATCTGGTTCTCGACGAGAAGCCGGAGGCCGCCAACGCCGTCGCCGCCTTCGCGGCGGCGGCCTAACGCCGGGCCTGGCGGCATTGCGAGTTCGCTTTGCAGGCTGGATGCGGCATCCCGCCCGCTTTTCTTCGATCCGCTGTCGCGTGGGGCATCTGAATGGTCAGCCGTTTTGAAGGCAAAGCGATTATCGTGACCGGCGGCGCCGGCGGCATCGGCCGCGCCGCGTGCCTCGCCTTCGCAGCCGAAGGCGGCCGTGTCTTGGTCGCCGATATGGATACGGCGGAGGGCGAGCGCACGGTCGCTTTGGTGCGCGAAGCCGGCGGGCAGGCTTTGTTCCGGCAAGCCGACGTCAGCCGGAGCGAGGATTGCGCCGGAATGGTCGAAGCGGCGATTTCAACCTACGGCGCCCTCGATGTCGCCTTCAACAATGCCGGCATAGGCGGCAGCGGCTTTGCGCTTCACGAGGAGGAAGAGGTCGCCTTCGATCGGATGATCGCGATCAATCTGAAAGGCGTCTTCCTGTCGATGCGGCACGAGATCGCCGCCATGCTAAAGAACGGCGGCGGCACGATCGTCAACACCGCCAGCGTCGCCGGCCTCGTCGGGAATCCAGGCCTGTCGAGCTATTGCGCGGCCAAACATGGCGTCGCGGGCCTTACCCGGGCCGCCGCCCTCGACTATATCGGCAAGAACATTCGCATCAATGCCGTCTGCCCCGGCGCGACGCGAACCCGCCTCCTCGAGGCTTGGTTTCAGGATCCGGCGGTCGAGAGCCACGTGATGTCGCTGCATCCGATCGGCCGCCTTGCCGCACCTCAGGAAGTGGCGCGGGTCGCGCTGTTCCTCGCCTCTCCGGAATCCTCGTTCATGGTGGGATGCGCGGTTCCTGTCGACGGCGGCCTCACCGCCCAATAAGCGGTTTGGCCTCGGCCGAAGGCATCAGTTCGGCCATTACTTCCGGCACGATGTGAAGATAGGCTCGCACTTGATCGAGCACTGTCGTCGGCAGGTCGGGCGAAACCGGCGTGTGATAGACGTAACGGCGTATCCCGAGAAAGATATTGGTCGAATGCATGCCCCAGACCAGTTCGATCTCCCGCGGCGTTGCTGGCCGGCATTCAAGATCGGGAAAGCCGAACTTGAAGCGCGCTTCAGCGATGATCGACAGCAGCAGCTCGTCATGCACCCGCGCGAGAAATTCCTGGGCGAAGGTCGGGTCGGAAAGCGCCGCATACCAGAAGCCGCGATACCATCTCGCGCTATAGATATGGGGTAGGTAGCGGCCGTAGAAGTCGGGGATGCGGTCTTGCAGCGGACGGTTGCGGTCCGTCAGCACCTCGCGCCAGACAGGATCCCAATGCGCGAACTGGATCTTTTCGCGAATGCCGGCGATGAGATCGGCCCGCGTGCGGAAATAGCGGTGCACCAGCGGCTGGGTGACGTTGACCCGGTCGGCGAGGGCTTGGATCGTGATGCCCATCCCCCTCTCGGAAAAGATGTCGAGCGCGGCGTCCAGCAATTCGCGGCGGCGCTCCTCGGCCGGAAGATTGCGCTTGCGGCGGGTCTTCGGCCTTGCGGCCCTCTGGGCGGGATCGGTCGTCTCGTGACGTTGGCGCTTCAGCATGGGTCGTGTTTGGCACGGAAACCGCCGCCTGGGAATGAGGGTCCGACGCGCCGGGCTTTCATCCCGCGGCCAGATAGGCGCTGTGCAGAATGTCCGGATTGCGGCGTAACTCGTCGGACTCGCCCGAAAAGCGCATGTGCCCGCGCTCCATCACGCAGACCTGATGGGCGATGCGCAGCGCGATATGCGTGAACTGTTCGATCAACAATATGCCCACGCCCTCGGCGGCGAGCTGGGCGATAACCGGGACAAGCCGCGCCACGATCACCGGCGCGAGGCCGAACGACAATTCGTCAGCCAGAATATAGCGTGGGCGATCGACGATCGCCTGAGCCAGCACGACCATCTGTTGCTGGCCGCCCGACAGCGATCCCGCGCGCGCGGGAAGTTTTTCACGCAGTTCCGGGAATGTCGCGAGCGCGGCTTCGACTCCTTCTTCGCGCTTGGCGCCGGCCAAATGGTGGCCGGCGACCCGCAGATTGTCGAGCACCGACAAATCGCTTAGAACGTGATGGCCTTCGGGAACCGCCGCCACGCCAAGGCGGCGCACCTGTTCGGGCCTAAGCCCGGCGATCGGCCGTCCGTCGATGAGGATCGCGCCCGCGGAAGCCGGCAAGCCGCCGGCGATCGCCAGAACGAGCGAGCTCTTGCCCGCCCCATTGGCGCCGAGCAGCGCGGTGATGCGGCCGGGAGGAATTTCGAGGTCGATGCCGCGAATCACTTCCTTGCCGCCACGCTCGACGGCCAGCCGCTCGATACGGATGGAATCGCTCATGCCGCTTCCCCGAGATAGGCCGCGCGCACTTTTGGATCCTTGAGCGTCGCCTCTACGGGGCCAAAGGCGATCATCGTGCCAAAATCGAGCACCAGCGTTTTGCTGCAAGTGGCGGAAATGAGATCGACGTCATGATCAACCAGCAGCACTTGCGCGCCACAGAAATCCGGGATGCCGACAATCGCCTTACGCAGGAAATCGGATTCCGATTCGCTGAGCCCCGCACCCGGCTCGTCCATCATGACGACCTTTGGCGCGCCGACAATGCATCGCGCGATTTCGACCATCCGGCGATCGGCGGCGGCAAGCGCGCCGCCTATCCAATGGGCGCGATCGGCGAGGGCCGTATATCTCAACGCGGAACGGATCACCTCGTCGCGCTGGCGCGGCGCGAACGGCACGTGATCGAGCATGCCGGCGACATTGTCCCAGACCGAGAGATTGAGCACCACCTGTTCGGTCTGGAACGTGCGGCGGATTCCGAAAGCCGAACGACGATAAGTCGGCAGCTTGGCAACATCCTGCCCGTCGACTTTGACGCTTCCCGCGGTCGGGCGTACGAAGCCGCTCAACACGTTCAGCAAGGTCGTCTTGCCGGCGCCGTTGGGGCCGATCAATCCGGTGACCGGCGCATCCAGCGTCGCGGTGAGAGAGTTCAGCGCGCGCACGCCGCCGAACCGCACTTCAAGGCGGTCGATTTCTATCATAGAGCCTTCTCCCGCCGTGGCAGGGCGCGCGTCCTGATTCGCTCGACGATATCCAGAATTTGCCCGGAAACGCCGGTGGGCGCGGTGATCAGGGCGTGCAGCAGACCGGCGCCGAAAACGATCGTCGCGATATTGCCGTCGATATGCCAGTCATTGAGAAGGCCGGGCACGGCGCGCAGCAGCAGCCCGGCGACGATCGGCCCCAGCCAGCTATAGGCGCCTCCGATCACCGTGACGGCAAACAGCAGAATCGACTCGCTTGCCGGGAACGAAGAGAGATCGAGCTCGCCCACGAGGGCGGCGAGCAGGCCGCCGCAGATGCCGGCCAGAAATCCGGCAAGCGCAAATCCCCAAACTTTATACGCGACGATATTGACGCTCGCCGAAAGCGCGCAGGCTTCGCTGCGCCGGATCATCGCCCAGGCCCTCCCGACCCGCGAGCGCTGGTGCCAAAGGATGACGAGATAGGCGATGACGAGCGCCGCCACGCAATAGCGAAAATAGGCGGCGTCCGACTTCGCCAAATCGGGGCGCCCCATATAGAGGCGCGGCGCGTCATATATTTTGCCGATGAAGCCTGAGCCTCCATCGGGAAAGTCAGTCGCGGTGATGATGACCTGGAAGCCGCCGGCGATCATCAATGTGGTCAGGGCGAGATAGAGGCCGCGCATGCGCAAGGCGGGCAGTCCAAAGACGAGACCGAACAGCGCGGCGGCCACGCCCCCACACAGCACCGGGATTTCCACTGGCCAATGCGTCGCGTGCCAGATGCGCAGCGTCGCCCAGCCGCCCACCCCGACCAGCGCATATTGGCACAGCGAGACCATGCCGAGTTGGGCATAGAGGATTCCCGCCGACAGCGACGCCAGCGCGAGGATCGTGGCGGCCGTCAGCACGCGCAGCCAATAAGAATTTACGACTTCGGGCAGCACAAGGGCCACAAGGAAGGCGGCGGCTGCGCCAGCCGCCAGACCCAGTGCGAGGCTTCTCGGCCTGGCGCTTGCGGCCGAGCTATTCTGGCGAACGTCGGCGTCGCCGAGCGCCGCGCCGCTGCCGATCAATGTATGGCCGTGGCGCTGCAGCCAGATCAAGGCGAGAATGGCGAAAACAAAGGGGGTGAGGGTGCGATAGGGCGCGATGGCCGGAAAGGGCGTGCCGATGGCTTCGATGATACCGATCGCAAGACCGCCTAGCACCGCCACGGCGAGCGATTGCACGCGCCCGGCGATCGCCGCCGCGATCGCCGGGATCACGATGAAAGTGAGGAACAGCGGCTGCATGCGGGCAAGATTGGCCAGCAGAATGCCGCTGACCCCGGCGATCGCGCCGGATATGCCCCAGGCCCAGGAATCGACCTTGAGGATCGGCACGCCGAGCAGGGCGCTGATCTCGCGCCGATTGGCGAGCGCCCGCATCGCCAGCCCCATTCGCGTGCGTGCAAGAAAAACGAGGGTCGCCGCCGTCACGCCAAGCGCGACGCCAAGCGCGATGAGGCGCGTATAGGTGATGCGGACATCGAGAATGCGCACGCCCAGACTATCGGTCGGCAGACGCAGGACGCGGCCGTATTCGCCCCAGAATAAGTCCATGAAACCGAGAATGACGAGGGCCAAGCCCAGCGTCGCCACCGCGCGAACGATGGGGTCGCTATGGGCGAGGCGCGGCGCGATGAGCCGGCCGTAGGCCAGCGAAATGAGAGTCGCAGCGCTAGTTCCCGCGATCCATCCGATCCATTGCGGCCCGCCGGAATCGGCGATTTGCCAGGCGATGATGGCTGACAGCGCGCCGACGGCGCCCTGCGCCAGATTCACTACGCCTGACGCGCGATAGAGAACCACCAGGCCAACGGCGCTGAGCGCGTAGAGAGCCCCTGTGCTGAGCCCGGAAACAATGAAGGGACCAAGGTTAGGCAATTTCGTCCACCTGTTTGGCGGCTTTTGTTGCGTAAGCGTCGCGCCGCGCAGACTAAGGCTGATCGTCGTCGGCGCGCAAAACCCGAAAGCGGAGATTGCCCCCGCCTTCGGGCTCTTTGTTGGCCGGCCGTCGAGCCGAGGCTCGCGCTACTGGATGCCGATTTCCTTTTCCGTCTTCAGCACGTCGGCAAGATCTGGATCCTCGACTTGGAAGCACGATTGCTTGGTGATCCATTTGCCCGCGGAGGTGACCGCCACCGAGCCGGCGTGATTGGGATTATGCCGGCTGCCGGGACCGAAATACCACGGACCGCAGGCAATGTCGGATTGATAGCCCTTCTTCATTCCGCGCAAGGCGTCCGAGACCGCCGCGCGGTCGATCTTGGCCGGGTCCATCGTCAGCATGAGATCCGTGATCCAGCGCGCGGCGAGATAGCCCGCCTGGTTGAACGTATCGCGCTGAATGCCCTTATCGGCGTATTTGTCGAGGATCGCGTACCAGTTCAACATGTCCGGCGAGCCCTTGTCGAAAGGCTCCAGTTCAAGTTGGGCGTAGACCTTGTCGTCCCAATAGGCGCCGATCGTCTTGGGGAATTCGAGGTTGTAGACGGAGGTCGGCGCCGCGAATTTCACTTTTGCGCCGAGATCCTGGTCCTCGGCCGCCTTGAGCAGCGCGATCACGCCGTCGCGCGGCAAACTGGCCTCGATGAGATCCGGCTGGAACGACATCGCCTGCAGCACGATCGATGTCATGTCGAGCGCAGCGGGGTCGATGAGGATCGTGTTGACCTTGACGCCCTTCGTCGCGCCCCAGGCTTTCACGCCGTCGCATGAGAATTCGCCGACGCCCGGTATATTGGGCGAAATGCAGACGACGCTCTTGCCCCCGAATTTGTCGTGCATGTACTGAACCGCGCCAAGATTGCTGAGCCGCGGTCCGGCGTTTGTCGACGAATAGTTCTTGCCGAAAAAGCAGTCTCGCGGGATGCCGACGCCGGCGACGACCGATACGTTGCTTTTTTCGTAGGTCTGTTCGTTGGCCGCGCATTCGACGAAGCTGTTGCTGGCGACCATGGCCACAACCTTTTTGTCGTTGACCAGTTTAGCCGCCGCTTGGGCGGCCTGTTCGGGCTTCCACGAGTCGTCCTCGAGCGTATAGTCGACCGGCCGGCCGTGGATGCCGCCATTGGCGTTGACGCATTTGAAATAGGCGACAGCCGCATCGCCTGGCGAGCTAAAATCCGCCGGACCCGTTCTGCCGACGATGCCGCCAAGTTCGATCGGCTGCCCCGTCGCCTTCTGGCCGTTGTTCAGTCCACAAGTCGGCTCTGCAGCCGAGGCCGGATTGGCGGCGACAATAGCCCCAAATCCGAGAATCGCCACCATGCCGGCGGCGAAAGTCTTCGCGACACGCATTGGATTCCTCCCTTTTCGATGCGCCGGGTCGCCTTGGCGGCGATTGTCTTGACATTCCGGCATTCTCGCCATTCGATGATATCAAATACGGGCTTGAAATAGCAAGTGATTTTCATAGGTTTTTATGGGGTTATCATTCTTTTTCGAGCTTTTTTTTGCGGGGAAAAAACGCGCCATTCTTGTCGACCCGCCGGCGCTCGGCGCCGATTGGACGCCCGTTGGCGGTCAAGTTTGCAGGGCTTATCCAACTCTTGGCTGCTGTTTGCATCGCGCGCGCCGCCGGAGGGCCGCACACCGAGGCGAGCCGAACGCGGGCGCCGAAGCCGGTCATACCAGAAGCTTTGAGGCCGTGCGGAATCGGGACGGGTGCGACCCACTGCGCCGAGTCGATGGTCGCCTGAGCGTCGACCCCTGACGACGACCGCCTGTCAATTTCATCGTAACGTAATTGGCCCTAGACTACGAATGTTCCGCTGATTTGGGCCTGCCTTTCATGCTGAGTTTCGACGATCCGTCCGACGGCCGCCTTCTCGATCGCCGTCTCACCGCCGCGCGCCCCGACCTCGCGGCGGCGGCGCTACGCGGCAAGGTCGAAGCGGCGCGGTTTGTCGAGGGATGGCGCAAGCGCGTCGTCGAGGGCGCCGCGCCCTTGCGCCGCTCGCCGGGCGCCAGCGCCCCGCTAGAGACTGAGGCGCTCTATGGCGAGAGCGTAATCGTCTATGAAGAGAGCGGGGGCTGGGCTTGGGCGCAGCTGGAGCGAGACGGCTATGTCGGCTTCATGCCCGCGGATGCGCTCGGCGACGCAGGCGAGCCCACGCACCGGCTCGCCGCGCTACGCAGCTTTGCCTATCCCGGGCCGAGCGTGAGGCTGCCGCCCATTCTGGCGTTTTCGTTGGGCGCGCGCCTGGCGATCCAGGTCGCCCATGGCGATTTCGCAACAACTGTAGACGGCTTGCATATTTATGCGCGACATTTGGCGCCGCTCGACGCCAAGGAACCCGACTTCGTCGCCGTCGCCGAGCGCTTCCTGGAAGTTCCCTATCTTTGGGGGGGCCGCACATCGCAAGGGATCGATTGCTCGGGGCTGGTGCAGACCGCGCTCGGCGAAGCGGGCATCGAAGCGCCGCGCGACAGCGACATGATGGAGGTCTGGCTCGGCGCGCCTCTTCGCTTCGACGAGGTTTTGGACAATCTCCAGCGCGGCGATCTTGTTTTCTGGAAGGGGCATGTCGGAATCATGCGCGATGGAGAACGGCTGTTGCATGCCAATGGATGGCACATGAAAGTGGTGAGCGAGCCGCTACGCGTCGCGCGCGACCGGATCAACGACAAGGCCTATGGGCCAATCACTTCGATCCGCCGGCTGAAATAAACGACTCGCAACGATGGCGCGGCGCCGCGGATTCCGATTCTTTTGCTTTCAATCGTCGCGATAGATTCGTTCGCGGCGCTCATGACGCTCCTGCGCTTCGACCGATAGCGTCGCGATGGGGCGCGCATCGAGGCGGCGCAGCGAGATCGGCTCGCCCGTCTCCTCGCAATAGCCATATGTGCCATCCTCCAGCCGCCCCAAGGCGCTTTCGATTTTGGCGATAAGCTTGCGCTGTCGGTCGCGCGCGCGCAATTCGATGGCGCGATCGGTTTCCGACGAGGCGCGATCGGCGATGTCGGGATGGTTTTCGCTCTCGCTCTGCAAGGCTGCAAGCGTTTCGCGGCTCTCGCGAAGAATGCCTTCTTTCCAATCCACCAACTTGCGCCGGAAATAGTCCTTTTGGCGCTCGTTCATGAAGGGCTCATTATCCGACGGTTTGTAACCGTCCTTGATCACCCCGGCCAGGCCCATGCTCGAGAATCCTCCGATTGGTTTCGGCGCCCTTATAGCGGGCGCTTGATGGCCTCACAATGACAATACTTACGGGAGGCTCGGCAATCGGTTGAAATGTCTGGGAGTCAGAGACCTGAGGCGCATAATCGGCCGCGGCGTCGCGGGTCTTGATGCCGGGAATGGCGCTGGTCCGCCGATCCATCGACCTCCTGGTGCGGCCGACGGACCGACAAAACGAATCACGCCGCGTTGCGCCGGTCCATTGGCAGGCAGGCTGATTCGCAAGGTTCGGGATCGACCAATCTCTACGCCGGAACGCTCTGACAACATTTAAGGAATCGGCTGAGAAGGGGCGGCTACGAGGATGAACGTCCGGCCCTCGCGCCGCTCCGCCGGCCCAGCGTCGAAGCGAAGCTCAATGCATTTCGATACTGCCTCGCGGGGGCGCGACAAGCTCAATCTGGTCCCCATGGTCCAGCGCTCGCACCAGTTTTTGGCGGGCCCAGGACAAGCGCGAAGCGATCAGGCTCGTCGTGCAGCCGCACACCGTCGCGACTTCTTCGCGCGACATGCCGCTCGCTTCCTCCAGGATCAGCACCTCCCGCTCGCCGTCGCTCAGGCCCCAGAACGCCCGTCGGAAATCGTCGGACGCGAGGCCCGCCGCCACGTTCGACGGCATGACAGGCTTGCCGATTCCGTCGCTGGTTGATTGGGTTGCGACATCGGCCCGGCTCGATTCGGCGCGGTGCAGGTTATGAAGAATGGCGAGCATCCAAACCCTCAATTTGATGCCCGGCGGAGCCGGCTGCGGATCGGTCAAAAGGCGAATGATGACGTCCTCGACGAAACCGTCCGCTCGCTCGCGATCGCCGGTAAGGCTCCTGGAAACCGCGCGCAGAGCCGGGATGCATAAGGCAACGTCGCTGGTCGCGCTGAGCCCCGTCGTTTTCAACATTTGCCGCAACCCCCGCAAAGAAAATGAGCCGTCCGCGGAGCCGACAGGAATATCGGGGAACTCTGAACGGGGCGCCGAGCTACCTTATGTAGGGGTGTTTTGCGTGGGTAGGCTCGGAATATACCTATTCGCGATTGACGGAAAATTTGCCTGGCGACGGTCGCCGCCCGTGGGCGTCGTTCCGCACTTGGCGATTGTCAGCCAAGCCAATGAGGCCTTCTCGGTTGTGACGGGTGCTTTTCTCGCGCTCCGGAGGAACAGAAACAGCCCGAGCGCGTTTGGCATGACGTGAGCCGAAGAGGTTCGGGCATGAAATGCAATGTTCTCAAAATTGGCGCGGTGTCGATCGCGCTTTTGGCGCCGATCGGCGCTCAGGCGCCGATCGGCGCTCAGGCGCAGGGTATCGTGGGCGGCGCGGCCAACGGCGCCGATCAGGGAAACGCTGCGGCAGCTCCGGTCGGAGCTGTCGTCGGTGGAACGGTGAGCGCGGTCGCCGGCGGCTTGCTTGGCGTCGATCAACGTCCGCGCTTTCACGAATATGTCGTCCGCGAGCACAGGCCTTCGTATCGATATAGCGATGACGTGCGTGTTGGCGTGGTTCTCCCGTCGGACGGCGTTCAATATTATGACGTGCCGTCCGAATATGGCGTGCGGGGCGAACGCTACACGATTGTCAACGACCAGACGGTTCTTGTCGATCCGCGAACGCATCAAGTCATTCAGGTCCTGGACTAAGGCTCGACGAACTTAGGTCTGCTTCGCGTCTCTCGATCGCGGGCCAGCCTTCCTCAACAATAGGATGAAGAAGTTTGGCCAAATGACCGGCGATAGGTTGGGGCTCGGACGCGCCTTTCTTGCGCTCGCCTTGAGCGTAGTCCTGCTGGGCGCCTGCGCGAGCGCGCCGCGCACGTCCTTCACCGAGGCCGACCAGATTGCGGCGATTCCAACCGGACCGCACGCCATTCGATATTGGGCCGACGCGCCGGTCAGCGCCTTCCAAGGCGCTGACCGGCGCGCCGTCGCCCAGAAGGGACGCCCATTCATCTATCTCGCGCTATCGGGCGGCGGCGGCGGCGGCGCCTATGGCGCCGGCATTCTCAACGGCTGGACGGAATCGGGCGCGCGCCCGGAATTCACCATTGTCTCCGGCGTTTCGACCGGGGCGCTGATCGCTCCCTTCGCTTTTCTCGGTCCCGCCTATGACGAGACGCTCAAGAAAATGTATACGAGCGGCGAGGCGGAAAGCATGATCGGACAGCCCAATCCGCTCGGCGCGATCTTCGGCGCCGGCCTGATCGGCAGCGGGCAGTTGCGCCGGCTCGTCGAGCGCTATCTCGACGACGATCTGCTCAACGCCATCGCGCGCGAAGATCAAAAGGGGCGCCGCCTGCTGGTCGTCACCACCGATCTCGACGCGCAGCGCGCCGTCATCTGGGACATGGGCGCCATCGCCGCGAGCGGAGGGCCGGGGGCGTTCAAATTGTTCCGCGACGTTCTGGCCGCCTCCGCGAGCGTTCCTGTGGTCTTCGCGCCGCAGCTGATCGATGTCGCGACGAACAACAAGAGCTTCCAGGAGATGCATGTCGATGGCACGGTGAGCGCGCCGATCTTCACCCTTCCCGACGCGATATTGTTCGGCGGCAAGATGGTGGTCTCGCGCGGCACGCGGCCGGACCTCTATGTGATCGTGAACGCTCGCATTGATCCGAGCTTCGAAATTGTGCCGAATCAGGCTGCGGTGATCGCCGCCCATTCCTTCACGACGATGAATCGGATCGGCACCAAGGCTGTGCTCGCCCAAACCTATAATGTCGCCAGCCGCGAAGGCTTCAGCTTCCATTTCAGCTATGTCGGCAGAGACCTTCCCGACAGCGGCGGCACAGGATTCGAGACCGACGCGATGCGCCGGCTCTATGACTATGGCTATGAAAAGGCCCGTTCCGGTTCCTTCTGGCTAACCAAACCCTCGCAGGTCGAGGCAGCCAAGGATGCCGCGAACGCCGCCGATCCTTCTCTCACGAATAGGTAGATTCCGAACCTATCCGGCCGGCGTGGAGGCTCTATTGTGATCTCACGATTGTGGCGCAGGCCTCGCCCGCGTGGCCCGCCGGTCGGGCTGACAGCATGACTTGGCACCGAAAGCTCCCAAAGACCCTTTATCTCAACGACGGCCGCACCGTGGCGACCCTGGCTGAAGCGCGCGACGTCATGCTCGCGCTGCCTCAGCTTCATCAGACCAATACGCACTGGCAAGACGCCGCCGCCCTTCTGCTCCAGGCGGCTTATCGCGGTCGCTTGGCTCCAATTTCCGACGCGGAGGCGCAATTGTCGTAAGCCCTGACGGTGGAGGGGATGATTTGACCCCCAAGAGCGCCATGCGCAGGACCGGATTGTTCCCGATCACGCAATCGTAATCGCAACCCCTGCATCCTTTGCGCCTTTCTCGCGTCGCCCAACAGCCGATGCGTGAGCGGCTCGTTTTTCCATCGGCGCCCCGGCAGGCCGGAACCCAAAAGGAAAAAATCACGTTTTCACGCAAATTGACGGGCGGCTCGCTCGCTGTGCTCGCCGCCGCTGGCGCGATGTTGCTCGTCGCAGCGACGGCCCAGGCCGCAATTTCGCCGATCCCGGCCGGGGCTTATGCGACGTCCGCGGGGGTTCGATGAACCGTAGTCCCCGGATATGTTTGGTCGGAGTGAGAGGATTCGAACCTCCGACCCCCTCGTCCCGAACGAGGTGCGCTACCAGGCTGCGCTACACTCCGACTTCGCCGCCCCAAAAGGCGGCGTTGCCGGCTTTATAGAGGCGCTTCAGACGCGGCGCAAGCACGCCGGCGGCCCTTGGAGCTGCCTCTGGCCAAGATTTCACGCCATCCCGTAAGCAAGCGTGGCCGCAACGACACGCTCCGCGGTTGTTTATTGGCTGGGGAACGAAAGGCCAATTTCGGAGTTCACAATTGGGCGTTTCGGTGGCATTAACGCGGCAGATTGGCCCTCCGAATCCATTGGCGGCAAGATTCGATTAACGGCCTGACGTTATGGTAACCGAAACCTTACGCAGAATTGAGTGTGCGCGATGATTATGAGATCTCTGGCGATGGCCGCCGTATTGATGTCGGGCGCGTTTTTGAGCGGATGCCAAAGCACGCTCGTGGGCGCCTATGTGCCTGACCCGAAACTGTCGGCGCGCGACGCTGAAATGATGGCTCTGGCCCCGCCGGACGAAGCCCGGATTCCGATCGCCCGTTATCAGATCCCCGACCCGACCGGCGAAGCGCCGGGCACGATCGTGATCGATACCACCGCTCGCAATCTTTATTTCGTCCTGCCGGACAAGCAGGCGATCCAATATCGCGTCGCGACCGGCGCCGAGGCCTATGGCTGGACCGGTCAGGCGACCGTCGGGCGGATGGTCGAATGGCCGACCTGGATGCCGACCAACTCGATCATGGAGCGCTGGCCGGAATTCCAGGCCTATCGCGCGCATGGCCCGCTGGCCGGCGCTTATGACAATCCGCTTGGCGCGCGCGCCCTCTATCTCTACCAGGGCAATCGCGACACGCTCTATCGCATTCACGGCACGAACGAGCCCAGCGAGATCGGCCAGAGCGTTTCGTCGGGCTGCATCCGCATGCGCGACCTCGACGTGATCGACCTCTACAGGCGCGTCCATATGGGAACCCGGGTCGTCGTCAAATAATCGGCCAATGGCCGGCTTTGCCGCGATCGCGCCCTGGCGAAAACAATAGAACGCGCCCTTGGCCGCAAGGTCGGGGGCGTTTATATCCGGCTCCTCTGTCTGTCCCAGGAGCCCCCATGATTTCCAAGATCAAGCCCCTCGTCACCGCCACCGCAAGCTGCGTGGGCGGGCGCAATGGCCATAGCCAGACGACCGACGGAAGCGTCAGCGTCGACCTGTCGGTTCGTAAGGAAATGGGCGGCCCGGGCACGCCCGGCACGACCACCCCCGAGCATCTTTTTGCGACCGGCTATGCCGCCTGTTTTGGCGGCGCGCTCGATTTCGTCGCCAAGAGCCATAAGAAGGACGCCGCCAAGGCCAAGGTGACCTGCGCCGTTTCCATTGGTCCGCGCGAGGCCGGCGGCTTTGGCATCGCGGTCAAAATGGATATTTCCGATCCTTCGCTGCCGACGGCGGAACTGAAACAGTTCGTCACCGAGGCGCACGAGAAGATCTGCCCCTATTCGCACGCGACGCGCGACAATATCGAGATCGATTTTTCGGTCGAAGGCGCGTGATTCTCAAAAGACCGCGCTGGGGCGTTTAGGCGATCCCGGCGCCGCTGAGATTGACGCACACGACTTCGGGCGGTCGCAGGAAGCGCACGGGAAGGTGCGAGGTGCCAAGGCCGCCCGAGACAATGAGTTGGCGCGGCCCCTCGGTATAGTGACCATAGACATAGCGCTTCACGCCGCGCATCGTCGGCACGAAAGGCGTGCCGATGATCGGGAAATTAACCTGTCCGCCATGGGTGTGGCCGCTTAGGGTCAGCGCGATGCGGTCGGGCGTTTTGGCGAAGATGAACGGCTCATGGGCGAGCAGGATCGCCGGCGCATCGTCCTTGATCTGGCGAAGGGAGCCGGCAAGATCGTCGCGGCCGTGCACGGCGTGCCGCCCCAGGCGATGGGCGAGTTGGTCGCCAAGGCCGATCAGCCAGAACGGACGGCCGTTAAGGCTCAGCGGCACCGCGTTGTTTTCGAGAATCGGAATCCCGGCGCTGCGAACCGCCTTGCGAATGCTCTCAGCATTGTCGGGCGGATCGGTCGGCATCGCCGCCGACCACCAGTCATGATTGCCAAGAATGGCATAGACGCCGAGCGGCGCTTCGAGCCGGGCGAGTTGTTCGGCCCAGGCGCCGGGCGGGACGTAGCGCGTCACGAAATGCTGGGCGCCGACGAAATCGCCAAGCAAGACAGTAAGGTCGGGCTTTTGCGCATTGGCCAGATCGACGATCGAGCCGATCCGCTCGGCCGGCATCCAGGGCTCGCAAGCATGAATATCGGCGATGACGGCGATTTTCAGCGGCAGGTCGGCGGGCCAGTTGGGCGGGGAAACATCGTAGGAGGTAAGGTCGAGCCGCATGCCCGCCTCATAGGCGGTGGCGTAGCCGCCAAGGCCCGCGGTCCCGGCAAGAAGAGCGCCGGCGCCCGTCAAAAAACGGCGCCGATTAACCATAAACATCAGCAAAGCCTGGCTTTTTAGGGCGCTCCCCAGCCCCGTCTATAGAGCGCTGACGCTTACGCCGCAAGTGTGTTGCGCTGCGGCGCCAGCATGGAGGCGCCTCTTTCGATCGCCTCGGCGATTTCCGGCTCGAGGGCGCTTGCCTGCAGTTTCAGCTCGGCCGCGACGGCGGCGAGGCCAATTTCACGATAAAGGCGGGACAGGAGCCTGCTGTGGCCGGCGCTCTGTTCGATGGCGGGGGAGTTGGCGGGAAGGTGCTGACTCATGGTGACGCTCTCAAAACTCGGGACGCAACGATTAGCCGCCTCGCGCTTGGCAAGACCGCTCCAAGTTGAACGAATGGAGTTAAGACGCGCTTAAGCCGGTTTCGCCGCCAGGCGCGATCATCGCGGCGGCGGCGATCGCGGTGAGATCCTCGTCCATCGCGGCGATGATCTGGACGCCGCGCGGCAGGCCATCGGGGCCAGAGCCCACTGGCGCGACGGACGCCGGCAGGCCCGGGCCGCTGGCGAGCGCCGACCATTGCAGGAAATCGAGATAGGGCCGCGCGACGCCGTTGACCTGCAAGCGGCGCTGATGGATGTCGGGCTGGTGATCATGCGCGATGGCGCCGACGGGAGCCGGTGGGCACAGAACGAGGTCGAAGCGCTCGAAGAACCGCGCCCAATGGCGCTGCAGCTTGAGCTTTCGCTGCTCCATGTCGCGATAGTCGCCCGGCGTCAGCCGCGCCCCGCGCGCCTGCAGGGCGCGATGCGAAAGATCGCCCTTGGGGTAACTGGCGGCGGTCGCGGCGAGGCGGTCGCGCAGTTTGGCGGGCAGGCCATAGGCGACGATGCCGTGGTTGTAGAGCGAAAAGACCTCGAACGCTTCGGCGAAGGCAAAGCCCGGCCGCGCGGCCTCGTCGATCTCGGCGCCGAGCGCGGCGAGGCGGCGCGCCGCCTCCAGCACCGCCTCGCGCACGCTCGCATCGGCAGGGGCGAAGGGATCGCTCGCCCATAGCGCGACGCGCAATCTGCCGCCCGATCGCGCCGGCTTCAGCGCTGCGCGGCGCGGCCCGAGGCGTGGGCCGGCGATGACCTCCAGCATCAGCGCGAGATCCTCGGCGGAACGGGCCAGCGGGCCACCGACAAGGCAATCGGCGTCGCGCAGCAGGATCTTATGGGGCGGCGGCGGCACGGAGCCATGGGTCGAGACGAGGCCCCAGCTCGGTTTATGGCCGAAAATGCCGCAGGCGTGAGCGGGCCAGCGGATCGAGCCGCCAAGGTCGGAGCCAAGCTCCAGCGCCGACATGCCGCTGGCGATCGCCGCCGCCGCGCCGCCCGACGAGCCGCCGGGCGAGCGGGCCGAATCGAGGGGATGGTTGGTCGTTCCATAGACCGGATTGTAGGTCTGGAAATCGCTGGCGAAGACCGGGGTGTTGGATTTGCCCAGGATCGCCACGCCGGCCGCGCGCAGCCTCGCCACCGCGGGCGCGTCGGCCTCGGGCCGGCGATCGCGCAAAGCCGGCGCGCCGACGCAGGCGGTGAAGCCGGCGACGTTGAACGCGTCCTTGACGCTGACCGGCAGGCCCTCAAGGGCGCGCGCCTCGCCCCGCGCGATGCGCCGGTCGGATGCCTCGGCAGCGGCCAGCGCGGCGGCCGGATCGAGCGCGATCAACGCGTTGAGGCGAGGGTTGACTGCCTCGATCCGCGCGAGCGATTGGCGGACCAGTTCGACGCTGGAAATCTCGCGCGCCAGCAGCATGCGTCGCAGGTTGGTCGCCGAGGATAGAAGGAGGTCATTCATCGGCGAGCCCGCGCTAATCGGCTAACGTCATACACATTTTGCCCAGGCGGACTCTTAAAAAATCACCGCCGCCGGGGTGAGCGAGGGCCATTCCTTTCTTTGGGAAATCCTTGGATGACATGGGCAAGTCGCGGGCGGGTAAAGTGCGATTTTTCGAGGCCTTGAGATATCAATGAGTTATAAATAACTGAAATCTTCGGTCCAAATATTTTCCAAGGATATAAGCGCCGGCGATATGGTGATGATGGCCGATTTCCGCCCGACGCAAACGGCTGAAAAATTCCTCGGCTCCGTTCGTGCAAGCGCCCTCGGCGCTGTAGGCAAAGCTATGGTCAATGCGCTTCATCGCGAAAGAGGCGTTTAGGTCATTCCAAGAGCCGGCCTCATCGGCCATCAATTCGGTTCCCTTGGCGACCCGCGACTTGATGAAGGAAACCGAAGCGCCTTCGTTGGGGAACGTTTGCGTCAGAGTGCGGCCATCGCGCTCGCGGATCACAACCACGACCTTGCGCTTGCCGTTCTGGTTGATCGCAAGGCGACGATCGCGGCGGTTTTCGACATAGTTGGAAGGCTTCACATAGCCGCCGAAATAGCCGCCATCGACCTCGACGATCGAGCCTTCGCCGCCGACGTTCTTGCCCTTCATTTCGGACGCGACTGCCTCGCGCAGCTTATGAGCCAAGACGAAAGCCGTTTTGTATTGAACGTCAAGATCGCGCGAGAGCGCCAGCGCCGACTTGCCTTTGACCTCATTGCAAAAGATCGCGATGGCCGCGAGATAAGTTTGCAGCGGGAGTTTATGGAAGGCAAAGAGCGTCCCCGAGGTAAGCGAGAAGTCACCCTTGCACGCTTTGCAGCGAAACCGAAGAGAACCATTCGGGCGCCGCGCCTCATAAGCGTCCAGGCCGCCGCAAGCCGGGCAGACGGGCTTGCCGTCCGTTGAGGCCCAGCGGATCGAAGCGAAGGTCTTTTCGGCGTCACGGTTGCCCATGCGAGCGATCTTCGCGAGGCTCAGCGTGCGGGCGGCGGAGGAAAGGAGAAAATGTTGGGCCATGTCATCGCATCCAATGATATTATGCATTGGATATAGCGATAGACATAATTAAATGCAAGGACTAATATCATCATATCTGATGATATTTTTTGGGGTCGCCAAGTGCCTGTCAACGAGTGGAAAAACAGTCCGAAGAACCAAGAATTTGAGGCAAAAGCCAAGAATCTATTGAAAGGCGAATTGAAGCGCCGTGGCCTTTCGTATGGACAGCTCGCCGAGAAATTGGAATCAATCGGTGTCCAGGAAAACGAGCGCAACCTGAACAACAAGATCAGCCGGGGCGGCTTCACCGCAGCGTTTCTGATCCAATGCCTAGAGGCCATTGGATGCCATACCGTGAGGCTTGGGGAAGGCTGACGGGTTTAAAACGCTGGCCGATGATTCTTGGGTGCCTGCTGACGCTGATATTAGGGCTTTGGATCGGCGCCTTTTCGCAAATCGGCGCGCGTCAATCGTGCGGCGACCAAATAGCACAAGGGACTAGCAAGCAACAGGAATCCTATGGTGAGCAGAAAGCTTGCGCCGCGTCTCGTATCACGGTCGTAAGCGTCGTCCACGCGATTGGATATACTCTTCGCGGGCTTACCACTGATGGGGTTATCGCTGGCGGCACTGTCGGACTCGCCTTGGCAACCCTGATATTGGTTTTGGTCAACGTTAGCCTTGTGAAATCGACCAAAATCGCCGCTGACGCCGCAAGAGAAGCGGCCGAGGCTCTTCCGATCTTGGAAAGCGCCCGTTTCTACATCGTTGTCCTTAAACATTCGATGGATCAAACTATCAGTGCCGCAAGAGCCCTGGCAGGCACAGATGGCGTCATAATGGACGATGCGTTCTGGATCAGGATCAACTTCAAGAATTATGGCAAAACTCCAGGCATCATAAAAGAAATCAGTCAAGGTCATTTTGTTGATATCAACCCAAGAGACGGACTCGTCTACACAACCTATGATAAGCCGCTTAACGAGGATGTTATTGGCGCTGACGATACCACGGAAGAAATTACATATTACGGAAGACTGGGAACCCCCACCACTGGCGAGATTATTCAAATTCACAACGGCGCCAAATTCCTGTGGTATTACGGAAAAGTCGAATACACCGACGTTTTCGGAAAGCCTCATACGCATCGTTTCTTGAAGAGATGCGTTCTTGCTGGCGCGCGATTCCGCTTCCAGTCCTATGACTACAAACATTACAACGAGAGTAGCTGAGATTGCGGCCCAAGCCGCACGCCCAATCATTCACCGACTCCTTTCGGAATCAGATGGGTCGGCTGGCGATTTTGGCTTGTGGCGGGTGCTACATAATACCGGTTTTTTCGGAATGCCGACCCGTCGCCGCCCATTGCCCTTTCGCCTTCTGTCGCGACCTCGTTCCTGAAACCATGCGGCGGATAGGCTGAAATGTCCAGAAATTGTTTCTGTAAAAGAGAAAACTCACGCTCCCCTTCTCCCACTTCGCGAGAGAAGGGGAGCGCGCTCCCGAGGCTCGGCGGCGTGGCCGCGAATGACAAGATGCCGGGAATTGACCGACCATTACGGTCGACGCCGCCCCGCCGTCTTGCTATTCGCATCGCCTCATCGTCCCGGCCTCGAGTCCGCGCCCCATGCCCATAGCCGCCATTCTGTTCGACAAGGACGGAACCCTGATCGATTTCGACGGCACCTGGGGCCCGGCCATGCATGCGATCATCCATGCGCTGGCCAAGGGCGAGGAGGCCTCGATGCGCGCCCAGGCCGCCGCGTTGCATTATTCGCTGGAGGACAAGCGCTTTCATGCGACCTCGCCGATCATCGCCGGCTCCTCGGCGAGCTATGGCGAGATCTGGGCCGAGGCGATCGGGCGCAATGATTATGCGGCGCTGCGGCTGGAGATCGACCATTTAAGCGCGGTCGAATCCATCAAGACGCTGGCGCCGATCGGCCGCCCGCTCGAAGTGCTGATCGCCTTGAAGGCGCAAGGCCTGCGCCTCGGCGTCGCCACCAATGATTCGGAGGCGAGCGCGCGCCGCCACGTCGAGGCGCTCGGCATTTTCGACCATATCGAATTCATCGCCGGCTATGATTCGGGGCATGGCGGCAAGCCCGAGCCCGGTATGGTGCTGGCTTTCGCGCGGCATGTCGGCGTCGAGCCGCGCGAGGTGGCGATGGTCGGCGATTCCAGCCACGACCTGCATGCCGCCCGCGCCGCCGGCGCGCTGGCGGTGGCGGTGCTGACGGGGCCGGCGTTGCGCGAGGAACTGGCGCCGCACGCCGATCATATCGTCGACGACATCAGCGCGCTGCCGGCTTTGTTCGCGAGGCTGGCGGCGGAAGCGAGGTAGCGGGCGCCGCTTCGATCTTAAATCATTCCGCGCCACGCGGCGCCAAAACGTATGAAAAGTCACGCGCCCGGCACGCTTTATGCGCTCATAAGCGCCTTCGCCGCCCAAAATCGACCCGGATTCGCGCGAAAAAGCACGGGCAAAACACGGGTTCCGCGGCGTTTTCCGGCGGACCGGCATATTCAGATATTGACATAAGTCTGTGTCTTTATGCGAAACGAAATGGAGGAGCGGCAAGCCTGCGGACGAATGCTTCGCATTCGCCTTGACTTGACGGCGGCTCGGCGGCGTGGCCCCGACGTCCGTTTGCCCAAGACGCCGTGAGCGGCGCTTCACTCGCTCGCGTCAGCTCGCTGCGCGATCGAGCTGCTGACGGTGACGGAAGGATGGACGCGAACGCGCGCATGTCTGGCGACCGGCGAGTCAGATTTCGTCGCCGGCGCTTCCGGTTTCGCCGCCGGCGCGTCCAGCGCCGTTTTGACCATCTGCGTTCCCGGCGAGCGCGCATTGACGCGGTCCATCGCGGTCAGTGTGTCGCGCTCCTCGCGCGGCAGCGTGGATTGCGCGATGCCGACAAAGTCATTCATGCCATAGGGCAGTCCGTGCGCGCCGTTGAAAACGCGAATGCCGTCGGCGGTCATGATCAGATCGCCTTTGCGCAAAGTCGGGTCTTCCAGCAGCGCCGTCGCGTTTTCGCGCGCGCCCTTGGCGCCGCAAGAACAAGTGTTGTCGACCGTCGAGCGGTAGCGGAAGGCGACCGGCAACGCCGTATAGCGCTGGCCGTTCCTTGCGGCCGAATCCTCGATCTGGTCGGAGCCCGACGTTAGATAGAACACCTGCGTCGGCGCGCCGGGGCACTGACTGGCGCATGTCGCCTCGCCGGCGCCGTTGAGCGGAAAAAACGAACCGTCGCAGAGCTTCACGCAGACGGCCCGCGACGACAGCGATTTAGCCGCGCCATTGCCCTTGTCGGCGTCAGGTTGCGCCGATCCCGGATCGGCCTGACGATCGCCGGGCTCCGAATTCGCCGACTGGTTTACGAGGAAGGAGGTGGGAGAATCATTGCCGCTCAACCGGCCGGCGATCGCCAGGCTCGGCCCAACGGCCAAAGCGGCAAGGCCCACGCCGACGATCAACGCCGCGCGAATGCGCCGGGTGCGCGACGCCGATGATGGGTCACACCCAGCGACAGAGGAATCAGCAGGTAGGCCCAGATCAACGCGGGAATCCATCTACGCCTCCACTCAACGACCCACCGTCAACGCGCCAGCGATGGGCCCGTTCCAATCGGATTGGGGTTCCGCGTGGTCGCCAGGCGGACCCATCCGCTCCTGGCTTGGTTACGGTCCGCGCTCGCGAACGAGGGCAGGGCGCGCCGCTATCGCTTTGTCAGCGAACAGGCCCGGCGCGTGGACGGAACGCGGCCAAAGAGACATGCAGGCTATTTGCCGCGCCAACGAGACGCAGTCACGCCGAGGGGTCGCAGCGAAGCCGCTTGCAGGTGGCTCGGCGGCGTGACCCCACGACGCGCGCAATATCGCTTTGCGGGGATTTGATATCCTTCCCCGTAAAGGCCGTAAAGCTCAACAGCGTCTTACCGGCGCCGAACCGCGGCGCTCGGCCTCAGAGCGCCACGTCGAACCAAAGCTCGCCCATCAAAGGCATTCGTGCTTGCCGTTCAAAACGACCGATGAGCCGCAGGGTCGATAGACATAGGGCGGATCCAGCTGTTGATCGTTCGGCTGCTCCTGCACGGCATTGAGGTTGTTGCCCGCCGCCGCTAGCGCAACCGCGGGAATGGTCCCCGAGACGACCTGGCCCGCGTCCGTCGTCCATTGAACGATGGCGTTGGCGTCCTGAATGGCGGTCACTTTCATCATCGAGCCGCCGGACGGAAACTGAACGAGTTCGCCGACCCGCACGCCATCCTCAGCCGCCGCCCGCTGCTCGACAGGCACATTGCCGCCGTTCTCGACGCATTTGCTAAGATAGGCCCGTTCGGCCGGGCCCCCTCCCATTGCGCTGCCTACGGCTGGGTTGCCGGGCTCGCTGGGGGGAAGGCTTGGATGGTCATAGCCTCGCACCGCTTTGCGACGTCGGCGGTCTCGGCCGAGGCGCTGAACGCGGTCGAGGCGAGCACGAGGCCGGTTGCGAGCGCCGCCGCCGCGCTCGTCTTCATTAATGAAGCGAACATTTCTCTCTCCTTTTACGGATATAACAACCACTCGCAGCATATAATCATCCGTGGCGATCGTTGGTTCCGCGCCGCTTGTTCCACATGGTAAAATCACCGTGATGAATCAGGCGTTGGGGCGGCCGGCCGCATGGCGCCGCGCGCCCGCTTGCCAATCGCAATTACCTGACTAAAGTCAGCGAATGAATTCGCGTCAAATTGAGCAAGTTCGCTCCTTCAATCGTATGGTCACCCGGCGCGTCGGCGCGCTGGAGGACAGCTATCTGAGTCGCGGCCGCCCGCTGGGGGAGGCGCGCTTGCAGTTCGAAGTGGGCGCGCAGGGCGCGGAAGTGCGCGCGCTGCGCGGCAGGCTCGGGCTCGACTCAGGGTATCTCAGCCGGCTGCTGCGCTCGCTGGAGGCCCAGCGCCTCGTCGCCGTCGACGCGCAGGCGCGGGACGGCCGCCTGCGCCGGGCGAGCCTGACGCGCAAGGGCCAAGCGGAATTTGCGACCTACGAGGCGTTGTCCGATCAGCTCGCCGAATCGATTTTGGCGCCGCTCGACGCTGCTCGGCGCGAGCGTTTGGCCAGCGCCATGGCCGAGGTCGAACGGTTGATGCGCGCGAGCGCCGTCGAATTGCGCATCGAGCCGGCCGCTAGCGCCGATGCGCGCTGGTGCCTTGGCGAATATTTCGCCGAACTCGCCAGGCGCTTCGAGACCGGCTTCGAGCCCGCCAAAGCCGATCCGGCCCGCGAAGCCGAGATGACGCCGCCGGCCGGCGTTTTCGTCGTGGCGCGGCTCGATGGCGAGCCGGTCGGATGCGGCGGCCTGAAGCGCCCGGACAAGACGACTGGCGAGATCAAGCGGGTGTGGACCGCGTTCTCCGTGCGCGGGCTCGGCGTCGGGCGCAGGATTCTGCGAATGCTGGAGGCCGCCGCGCGGGAGCAGGGGCTGACGAGGCTGCGCCTCGACACCAATCGCGCGCTCACCGAGGCGCAGGCGATGTACCGCAAGGAAGGGTACGAGGAAGTGGCGCGGTTCAACGACAACCCTTATGCGCATCATTGGTTCGAGAAGCGATTGTAGGGGCGGCGCGACGGTGGCGGCGCGTGCCAGCTTTGTATTTGGTGACGACAATACAAACCGAGAGAGGCGGCGGCGGATGCCATCGGCGTGCTCGCCGTCAAGGCCAAGCCGCCTTCGGCGGTCGCTTCGCGAGCCTTGACCGCTGCGCTCGCCGATGGCGTTTGGCCTCCAAGTTCCTTTGGTGCGCGAAGACGGCCGAAAGGCCGCTTCGCTCACCAAAGGAACATGGTGGCAAAAAAAGCCGCGCCGACGAGGCGCAGTCACGCCGAAGGCGCCGAAGCGAAGCGTAGGAGCGGCGCAGCCGCTTGACGGCGGCTCGGCGGCGTGGCCCTCGACGCGGGCGGTCTCGCGTGACGGGGATGTGATATCCTGGCTCTGTAAAGAAGTATTTGACGGGGTCATGTCTTACGAATCATGTCGGCTATCGTTTCGGAAGATATTGGTTCCTCTTCGCGTAGGCTGAACGTGTGATTTGTGATTCGACGTGCAATTAGTTGACTAAGCTCAACCCATTTTTCGGGTGGCACGGCCTCATCAGGTGTTAGGTCCAATTTCCTGAAACACTCTTCGATTATGCGAATGCGCGCCTTCGGATAACTTGTGTCAACGTACAGCTGCATAATAGCTTCAAGTCTTGCCTTCGATCGCACCATCTCGTCGGAATAATCGGGACTGCTGAGCCACTCGAATGGAACATCAAAGCCTTCTGCCGCACGGTCCGACCATTGGCTGGGATTCAAAGGGTTTGAAATCAATCCGATCTTCGCATTCGGTGCGGCACCAGTTTCGGCCAGCGTGAATTGCCACGCCACCGCATTGTACAAGGTGAAGTGACCAATAACGCGCCCCGCTTGGTCGCTTCGAACGTAGATCAAATTAAATATCGGCCCAAAGGCGAATTTCATTCTTTCGACATCGACAAAGAAACGAGAATCAAGGTGGGTCTGTTTAAGCAGGAACTGTTCATCCCCGTTCACGACGAAATCGCGCGCAGCGTGGTAAGGCGCACTTCTGATTTCATCGTTGCCAACCAGCGTACTCCACAAGACCAGACTTGCCTTCACCATCGATCGGAGCGCATCGGGGCCGTCGAAAACGATCTGTTGATAAATGGCTGCAGGGCGTTGGCTGACTATGGATCCTTGCGCTGCGGCGATTTGTTCTCTTAGGCGCTCTTCGGGAATTTTGAGTGCCGCTGCAATGTGAGGCACGATTTCCGAAAGCTGCTCCTTTGACCCAGCCTGAACCTGAACGCGCCACTGCCCTTCCCCCAATTGTTCAATGGTGAATGGCTTGGCGACTAAAGCGAGTTCTCCGTCCCCTTTGATATTGATCTTAAGCTTGCCTGCTTGGACATTTTTCAGCGCAGGCGCGGGCTTGCCCGTACCGGATTCGAGCTGCAATAGATTTCTCAATACCTTGACCTGAGAAGTCAGTGCGGTATCGATTGTTCCGCCGAACTTGTTATTGCACGCCGAACAAATCGCGGTTGGTGTCTTTTTCCGACCCCCCAGCGCGTTGAGGAGGATGTGCTCCGGCGCAGTTGTTTCATCGAGCGGGTTGGAACAGAACAAGCAAAACGGCATTTCAGCCCTCGCTGTGGAAATATGCGCGTCGCCATCTTTAGACGCCGTTCTCGTCAACGACTAAATCCACCAACGCTCCCCCTCACTTCCCCGGTGCCCGCACCAGATCCCGCGTCGCGATCAGCAACCGCTCCAGCGTCGATAATTCCTCCTCCGGCAGGCGGCCGATCGTGCGCGCGACGAAGCGCCTCTGGCAGGCGATCGCCTGTTCGGCGGCGCCGCGGCCGGCAGGGGTCAGATAGATCGCGTGCTGGCGCTTGTCGGCGGCGATGGCGCGGCGTTCGACGAGGCCGGCCTTGACGAGGCGGTCGATGAGGCCGGAAATGTTGCCCTTGGTGACATAGAGGCGCTTGGCGAGATCCTGCTGGCTGACGCCTTCCTGTTCGGTCAGCGTCGTCAATACGTCGCATTGCGGCACCGAGAGGCCGATCGCGCGCAGGCCCTCGGCGACCGAGGTGCGCATGCGCGTCTCCAGCCGCATCAATCGGAACCAGACCCGCAGCGGGTCGCTCTGCCCTGCCTGATCGGCCATCCCTCACGCCCTTTTCGCCCGCGAATCCTCTTGCGGGCCGCCCGTTCATGCTATCGACGCGATGCCAGTCCGGCAATTTGCCAAGCGCCGCGCCGGGCGCCATGGTAAGCGCAAAGGCTTGGGACCGCGAGAGTTCTTGCGTCGAAAGAGGGATGCTCCCTCCCCCACAAGGGGGAGGGAAAGCGCCCGACGACGTAGGCGATTTGCGACGCGGACCGAGCCGTTGAACGAGGGAGGGACTTCGATGCTGGGATTGATGCAGGATTGGCCGCTGCTGCTGCATAAGGTGATCGACTTTGCTGCGCTCCAGCACGCCAATCGCGAAGTCGTCTCGCGCACCATCGAAGGGCCGATGCATCGCACCAATTACCGCGAGGTGCGCGACCGCGCGCTGCGCGGCGCGCAGCGGCTCCAGCGGGACGGCATCAAGCTTGGCGACCGCGTCGCGACGCTGGCGTGGAACGGCTATCGGCATCTGGAAGCCTGGTATGCGATCGTCGGCATTGGCGCCATCTACCACACCGTCAATCCGCGGCTGTTCCCCGAGCAGATCGCCTGGATCATCCATCACGCCGAGGACCGCATTCTCTTCGTCGACCTCACCTTCGTGCCGCTGCTGGAGGCGCTTGCCGACAAACTGCCGAGCGTCGAGCGCTATATCGTGCTGACCGATGCGGCGCATATGCCCGCCACCAAATTGCGCAACGCGGTCGCTTACGAGGAATGGCTCGCCGAGGCCGACGGCGACTTCCGCTGGGTCGAGTTCGACGAGCGCACCGCCGCCGGGCTCTGCTACACCTCCGGCACGACGGGCAATCCGAAGGGCGTGCTCTATTCGCATCGCTCCAACGTGCTGCATTCGATGGCCTGCGCGAGCGACGACGGCCTGCCCGTCGTCTCGGCCGATACGGTGCTGCCGATCGTGCCGATGTTCCACGCCAATTCCTGGTCGCTGGCATTCTCCTGCCCGATGCGCGGCGCCAAAATGGTGATGTGCGGCGCCAGGCTTGACGGCGCCTCGGTCTATGAATTGCTGGAAGGCGAGAAGGTGACGGTGACCGCCGCCGTGCCGACCGTCTGGCTGCTGCTGCTGAACTATATGCGGGCGGAGAACAAGCGGCTCTCCACCTTGCGCCTCGTGCTGATCGGCGGCTCGGCCTGTCCGCCCGCGATGATCCGCGCCTTCGAGGACGATTACGGCGTCGAAGTGCGCCATGCCTGGGGCATGACGGAAATGAGCCCGATCGGCTCGACCGGCTCGATCAAGCCGGCGCTCGCCGGCCTGCCGCATGAGGAGCTGCTGGCGCTCAAAGCCAAGCAGGGCTGGGCGCCGTTCGGCGTCGAAATGAAGATTACCGACGATGAAAATCGCGAGATGCCATGGGACGGCAAGAAGTTCGGGCGCCTCAAAGTGGCGGGCTTTGCCGTCTCCAAGGCCTATTTCAAGGGCGACGGCGGCGACATTCTGGACGAGGACGGCTTTTTCGACACCGGCGATGTCGCCACCATCGACCCCAACGGCTATATGCAGATCACCGACCGCGCCAAGGACGTCATCAAATCGGGCGGCGAGTGGATTTCCTCGATCGACATCGAGAATTTCGCGGTCGGCCACCCCGACGTGCTGGAGGCCGCCGTCATCGGCATCGCCCATCCCAAATGGGACGAGCGGCCGCTGCTGATCGTCGTGCCGAGGGAAGGCAAGATCCCCCAGCGCGACGACGTGATGGATTTCCTGCAAAGCCGTATCGCCAAATGGTGGCTGCCCGACGACATGCAGCTCGTCAGCGAAATCCCGCATACCGCGACGGGCAAGATCAACAAGATGAAGCTGCGCGAGGCGTTCCGGGATTATCGGCTGCCGACGGCGTGAGGCGTTGGCTTTAATTCGGCACGCATCTAAAGCCGCTGGCGGTCGGGAACGACTGCGAATGCGTCCCGGCCGGACACGATCGTAAGTCGTTGAATCCCGGGTCCGCGGGGGGCGTCGCGGCGCCGGGGCCGGGAGCCTGTTGTTCGTCCGGCGCGCTCCTCGGCGCCCGTCTGCGACGGGGCTGTCGAGCGACCTCCTTGTGCAAAGCGGGTTTTTGCGCCGCCTTGCGCGGCGGGCTCTCGCTTTGCACGACCACGCCCGCCGTCACGGTAATGGGCTGCGAGAAAACCGGCGGGTCATGCGGGAGGTGATTGGCGTCGCCCATCAGCAATTGCAGCGTATGCTGACCCGGCGTCAGGGTGATGGTGCCCTCGGTCTCGCCGGCGCCGAAATGCAGATGATTGTCGTCGCTGGGAATCGGTTCGTCGAACGGCGGCAGAAGCGTATCGATCAGCAGATGATGATGCCCTGAATTGGCCTTCTCGGCGCCCGCCGGCGCGACGCTCATATTGGTGAGGCCGAAGCGGACCGTCAGCGTGAGAGGCACGTTCGCGCCGTCCGCCGGCGAAATGATATAGACCTTGGCGCCCGGGGACGAGGGTTGACGGCCGGTGTCGGGCTGGGGCTGCGCGACCTGCGCCGGGGCTGGAGGCGGCGCGGCTTCCGCGACGGTCACGTGGATGCGCGCGGACATGACCGGCGGCGAATGCGGGATGTGGTTCTTGTCGCCCAGCAGAAGTTGCAGCGTATGCGGGCCGGGGGAAAGCTCGAGGTCGACTTCGGTTTGCCCGCCGCCAAAATGCATATGGTTGAAATCGTTTGGAATGGGCTCGTCCAGCGGCGGCAGGTCGGTGTCGATCAGCAGATGATGATGGCCGGAATTGGCCTTGTCCTCGCCGGCCGGGGCGATTCCCATGCCGCGCAGGCCGAAGTGAATCGTTGTCTTGGGCGCGATGGTGGCGCCGTCCTCGAGGCCGATGAAATAGACCGCCGCCCCCGCGGGCGAGGGCGATGGGCCGCCCTTCGCCGAGGATTGGCCGAGCGCGACGCTGCTCGCCGTCAGGCCTACGAACAACGCAACGAGCGCCGGACCGAAAGCTCTCCTCATCGACGTCCCCATTGTTGGCGCCCGCCCAGTCTAGATTTTCAATGCCGCAGAGCCACGACAATTTGGCTTGGCGCCCGGCCAAAATCGACGCAAACGGGTCAAGGCGGGGTTGCCGGCGCCTCTTGTTGCACTTGGAGAGTTAGGATAACTTGCGCCTGAGGATTGTAAAGGCCGGCCCCGAAAGCCGCTCGCCTTGGCCGATTGCTTGGGTCGCGAGATTTTTGCAAGTAATCAAGGGGAACGCGAGCCCAAGCATGAATAGGGACCGGCGGTTGAAATTTTTGCCGATCCTGCTTTGCCTTTTTTTGGCGGCGACGCTCGCCAGAGCTCAGGCGCCGGCTGCTCATAAGCCGGGGGAAGTCTTTCGCGACTGCCCCGACTGCGCCGAAATGGTCGTCGTTCCCGCCGGCGAATTCGATATGGGCTCGGCGGATGCGCCCGTCGAGGGGCCGATCCATCGCGTCGCCATCGCCAATCCCTTTGCGATCGGGCGGCGCGACGTGACTTTTGCCGAATGGGATCTCTGCGTCGCGGCGGCGGCATGCAAATTCAGTCCCCCCGATCACGGCTGGGGGCGCGCGGACAGGCCGGTCATCGAAATCAGCTGGGACGACGCCAAGGATTTCATCGGCTGGCTGTCGAAAAAGACCGGTCAGACTTATCGCCTGCCGAGCGAAGCCGAGTGGGAATATGCGGCGCGCGCCGGCAGTAATTCGGCCTATTGGTGGGGGCGGGAGGTCGGCGCCGGCCACGCCCGATGCCAGGACTGCGGCGGCGAGCCGGCGCGCCAGACCGCGCCGGTAGGTACTTTCAGGCCCAATGCGTTCGGCCTTTACGACACGGCGGGCAATGCCGCCGAATGGGTCCAGGACTGCTGGAACGCCTCCTATCGCGGCGCCCCCGCCGACGGTTCGGCGTGGACGAGCGGCGATTGCGGCCTGCGCGTGCTGCGCGGCGGCTCGTTCGCCAACAAGGCCGTCGCCGTGCGATCGGCGGCGCGGTTCCGCTATGACGAGGACGTGCGCTATTACGCCAACGGCTTTCGCGTCGCGCGCGACGTCAAGTAGGGGCCGCCCGATCGCCGGGCCGATCGACGCCGGACGGGTCGAAATCCTTAACGCTATGGCCGCTATGGATAGGCGCCCCGACCCCTCCAGATTGTCTCGCCCTGGCGACAATTGGCCTTTGGACCATATTACCTTTGGACCGTAATAGGTTAGTATGGGATGAAATGCGTTGCGCGCCGAACCCGGCGCGCCGGATCGAGCTATGAACACGCTCCTTCGCCATACGGCCGGCTTTGTCTGCGCCCTTTTCGTTGCGACGCTTTGCGCGCATGCGGCGCCGTCCGCGGGCGGCCGGCGCGTCGCGCTGATCATCGGCAACGCCAAATACGAACATGCGGATGTGTTGGCCAACACGGTCAACGACGCCGACGCGATCGCCGCTGTGCTGACGAAGGCCGGCTTTGACGTCGTGGATGAACGGCGCAACGTCGGCGTGGTGGAATTCAAGCGGGCGGTGCGCGAATTCATGCTGTCGGCCAACAATTCCGATATCGCCGTCGTTTATTATTCCGGCCATGGCATCGAGGTCGGCGGGACTAACTATCTGATCCCGGTCGACGCGAAACTGGCAAGCGATTACGATATCGACGACGAGGCGATTTCGCTGGATCGCCTCACCGTGGCGACCCAGCCCGCCAAGAAGCTGCGCCTCATCATCCTCGACGCTTGCCGCGACAATCCGTTCCTGCGCGCCAGCGATCACCCGGCCGCGACGCGGGCGCTGGCCAATCGGCTGATGGGCGTCCAACCGACCGGCACCGATACGCTGATCGCCTATGCCGCCAAGGCCGGTTCGTCGTCTTACGACGGCATCGGACCCAATAGTCCGTTCACGACCGCGCTGGTGAAATATCTCGCCGAACCCGGAGTCGACATACGCATTGCCTTCGGCAAGGTGCGCGACGACGTGCTTGCGGCCACCGGCAATCGGCAAGAGCCGTTCGTCTATGGCTCGCTCGGCGGCGACAATGTTTCGCTCGTGCCAGCTCCCGCTGCGGCGGCGGTCGAGGCCGCGCCTGCCGCCGTCGATCCGAACGCCGCCGCCGCGCTCGATTACGAACTGGCCGAGCGCGTCGGCGCGCGGCAGGCCTGGGAATCGTTTCTCACCGTGCACAAGACCGGATTTTATGCCGAGCTTGCCCGCGCGCAACTCGCCAAGCTCATCGCGCCGCCGCCCGCGAAATCGCCCGATCCCGACAAAGCCGGCCAGCCGCAGGCGGACCGCGTCGCCGAATTGCAACGCCAGGAGAAAGAGCGGCGCGCGTCGCCGCCCGCTCCGGCGCCCGCTCCCGCACCCGCAATCAAACCGGAGCGCGAGGCGGCGGTTCAACCGCGCGCCGATGGTACGGCGGTGCCGTTGGCGCCCGATCAGGCCTGCAAACGCGACGAGGCTCGCCTCGCCCGGCTGCGCGTCGACCCCTCCCTTGAACAGGTCTCGCAATTTGCGCGCGAGCTTGGCTGCGAGGATCTGCGCCCTCAGGTGCAGCGGCTGATGGAGAGTCTTGGCGCAAAGCCGGTCGCCGCGCTGCAACCGCCGGCGAGCGCGCCTTCGCCGCCATCGGCGCCGATCCCGGCTTCGTCCAAGCCGGAGGCCGTCGCCCCCTCGCCTCAGCGGGAAGCGGTCGCGCGCGGCGAGGAGCAACCGTGCAAGCGCGACGAGGCCCGCCTCGCCCGCCTGCGCGTCGATCCGTCGCTCGGACAGGCAACGCAATTTGCGCGCGAGCTTGCCTGCGAGGAACTGCGTCCGCAGGTTCAACGCCTGATCGAGAGCCTCGGCGGCGAACCGGTCGTGGCCGACCGATCCGCCTCGGACGCGGCCGCGAGCCAACCGAGAGGATTCGCGTCGGATAGCGCGGCCGCGCAGGCAAAGACCGGTGAGCCGACATCGGGACAGGCCGGCGCGCCACCGCTGGACGCCGCGCAAACCTGCAAGCGCGAGACGGAAGAGCTTGCCCGCATTCGCGCCCATCTGGAACGCGAATCGGCTATTCGCTTCGCCAAGAATGTGAAATGCGAGGATCTGCGTCCACAGGCGGCGCGCCTGTTGGAAAGCCTGGCCGACTAACTTATCGACGCCGCTTGGCGCCGCCGACGCGGCCCCGGACGGTTTGATCCCCCGAAATTCGGTTCCCGTTGGCTCCTTATCACGATATATCTTAAATCACGACATATCGTAATATGTGTTACAATTCAGGAGCAAATATGTTTTTCAGACATTTCCACCGACACGAACCCTGCCACGGCGCCAGGGACGATTTTGGCCGCGGCCGGCACGCCGGCCATGAAGGCCACCGCCATCGCGGCTTTCGCCCGCGCGACAGCGAGCGCGTTTTCGAACATGGCGACCTTCGCCTCGTTATCATGGCGCTGCTCGCCGAGAAGCCGCGCTATGGCTATGAGATCATCAAGGCGCTCGAGGAGCGGGTCGGCGGCGGCTACAGCCCGAGCCCCGGCGTCGTCTATCCGACCCTGACGCTGCTCGAGGAAGTCGGCCACGCCACCGTCGCCGACGAGCATAGCGGGCGCCGCCTCTATACGCTTTCGACCGAGGGCCTCGCCTATCTCGAAGCCAACCGCACTTTGGTCGATTCCATTCTCGCGCGCGTCGACGAAGCCAATGCTTCGCGCCGCGGACCGCCGGCCTCCGTGCTGCGGGCGATGGAAAATCTCGGCGTCGCGCTGCGCCTTCGCCTCAGGGGCCGCGCCGCTAGCGACGAACAGATCCGCGCTATGGCCGCGGCGATCGACGCGGCGGCCAAGACCGTCGAGGAGAGCTGAGCCGAGGCGTCGCTAGACGCCGTGATCCTTCAGCCAGGCGGTCGCTTGCCTCCACGAAGCTTCCGCATCGGCCTTGTCATAGCTCGGCCGGTAATCGGCGTGGAAGCCGTGGCCCGCGTCGGGGTAGACGATGATCTTCGAGGCGCCGCCGGCGCCGGCGAGCTTCTGGCTCATCGCCTCGATCTGCGCCGGCGTGATGCCGGTATCCTTGCCGCCATATTGGCCAAGCACGGGAACTTTGAGATCGGCGACGATGTCGGCCGGATTCTTCGGATGCAACTCGTCCGTCGGGCGCCCTAACGGGCCATACCAGGCGACCGCCGCTTTGAGGCTCGGGTTATGGGCGGCATAGAGCCAGACTTCGCGTCCGCCCCAGCAATAGCCTGTCACGGCGGCGCGCGAGACGTCGGCAGAACCGCTCGCCTTGGCGAAGGCAAGCGTCGCGTCGAGATCGCCCATCACCTGCGCGTCGGACGCTTTGCCGACGATATTGGCCATCAGCTTGGTCGTGTCGGGCTCGGCCGAGGCGTCGCCCTGGCGCGCGAATAGTTCGGTCGCGATCGCGTAATAGCCAAGCCTGGCCCAGCGCCGGCAAACGTCCTTGATATATTCATGGACGCCGAACGCTTCATGGACGACCAGCACGGTCGGGAACGGCCCGCCTTGATTGGGCATCGCGCGATAGGCGGGAATCTCGAGGCCGCCCGAGGGAACGCGCACTTCGTTGGCGGTGAGCCCGTCGGCCGGCGTCTGGATCACCTGCGCCCAGACGGGGCTCACGGCGGCGCAAAAGCCGATCGTGAGGCTCGCCTTGACCAAAGCGCGACGGTCGAGCGGGACGGCGGGCGGCCGCAGGGAGGTGAGATGATCGAGGTCAAGCATAAGCCCTCCAGGATGGCGTCGTTCGGCTCGCCCATTCATCGCGCGCCGCGCGCTCGGCGAGAAATCAATGTTTTGTGTAGCGCGCCGCGCGCCAAAATGGTTCCAAAGGCCGGCGATCCGCGTTAGGGCGGAACGCAAGAGTTTGCCCTCATTTCCCGAACGGAGCCTGTCGATGGCCTGCCGATTCCCCGGCGCTATTGGTCGGCGCTCGCGATCTGGCTCGCGCTGACGATCGCGGTGCTCGACGGCGCGATCGCCAATGTCGCGCTGCCGACCATCGCGCGCGAACTTGGCGCCGCGCCCGATCAATCGGTCTGGGTCGTCAACGGCTTCCAGCTGGCGGTCGTCGTGACCTTGCTGCCGCTGGCGGCGCTCGGCGAAATGATCGGCTATCGCCGCGTTTATCTGGCCGGCATCATCCTGTTCACAATGGCCTCGCTCGTCTGCGCGCTCGCCCATAGCCTTCCCGTCCTCATCGCCGCGCGCGTGCTGCAAGGATTGGGCGGTTCGGGCATCATGAGCGTCAATGGCGCGCTTGTGCGGTTCACCTATCCCAGACGATTGCTGGGCCGCGGCGTCGGCCTCAACGCTCTGATGGTGGCGGCCGCCGCGGCGCTCGGTCCGACCGTCGCTTCGGGTATTCTCGCGCTGGGGCCGTGGCAATGGCTGTTCTTGGTCAATCTTCCGATCGGCATTCTCGCCTTTTTCGTCGGGCGCGCTTCCCTGCCAGTCAGCCCGAAATCGGGAAAGCTCGATTTCGTCAGCACTTTGCTCAATGTCGCGACCTTCGGCCTCGGCTTCATCGGCATTGATCTGGTTACGCGCGGCGGCGACATGCGGATCGGCGGCGCGGAACTGGCCTTGGCGGTTGTCGCGGGCCTGGCGCTGATCTGGCGCTCGCGCGGGCAAGCCAAGCCCCTCGTGCCGATCGACCTGCTGAAGAACAAGATTTTCACGCTGACGGTGCTCACCTCGATCGCTTCCTTCGCCGCGCAAATGCTCGCCTTCGTTTCGCTGCCGTTCTATCTGCAGGGCGTTCTGCATCGCAGCCAGGTCGATACCGGCCTGCTGATGACGCCGTGGCCTTTCGCGACCGGCATTGCCGCGGCGATCGCCGGACCCTTGTCCGATCGCTTCCCCGCCGCGATCCTCAGCGGCGCGGGTCTTGTCGTGATGGCGCTCGGGTTATTGTCCCTCACGCTGCTGCCCGCCGATGCGACGTCGCTGGCGATCGGCTGGCGGATGGCGATCTGCGGCTTTGGTTTCGGCTTCTTCCAAACGCCCAACAATCGCACCATGTTGTCCTCGGCGCCGATGGAGCGCAGCGGCGCGGCGGGCGGCATGCTCGCCACCGCCAGGCTGACGGGCCAGACGATTGGTGCGACGCTCGCCGCCATTTCGTTTCGCCTGGCCGCCAATGCCGAAACTTTCGCGCTTGGCGTCGCGGCTCTGTTCGCGGCCGGCGCCGCGATGGCGAGCCTGTGGCGACTTCGTCACGCGCCCGCCGCGCCGCCTAAGCCGGCGCAGCCCGTGGTGGATGCGCTCTAACAGGGCCGAGCCGAACAAGCGGGAAACGAAGGAGCCGCCATGCTGAAGATGCCATTCTCGATGATTACGCGCGCGTCGCGCTGGAATCGGCCGATTGGCCGCGCCTCGCCGGCCTTGCCGAACTGACATTGTTCGATCGCCACTTGAGCGAAGAAGAAGCGGCCTCGGCGCTGCGGCCTTTCGACGTTCTGTGCACTTTGCGCGAGCGCATGGCGTTGCCGGGCCGCCTCATCGAACGGCTTCCCAATTTGAAGCTGGTGACGATCGTCGGCCTGACCCTGCCCAATCTCGATATGGCGGCGGCGACCGAGCATGGCGTGCTGGTCGTTCAGTCCGATTTTCACGCCCCCGCCTTCGCCAATATCGGGACCGCCACGCCCGAACTCGCCTGGGGCCTGATGATCGCCACCGTGCGTCATATCGGCGAGGAGCATCGGCGCATGCGCGAGGGCGGCTGGCAGAGCACGGTCGGATTGATCCTGGCCGGCCGCACGCTCGGTCTGCTCGGCCTTGGCCGCATCGGCAAGCGCATGGCCGAATATGGCCGCGCCTTCGGCATGAACGTGATCGCCTGGAGCCAGAATCTGACGTCGGAGGCGGCGTCCGCTGTCGGCGTGCGCCATGTCGGCAAGGACGAACTGTTTGCGCAGGCCGACATATTGTCGATCCACGTCCAGCTCTCCGATCGCACGCGCGGCCTCGTGACGGCGCGCGAACTCGCCCTGATGCAGCCGGACGCCTATCTCATCAATACGTCGCGCGCGGCGATCGTCGATACGGCCGCGCTCACCGCGGCTTTGGTCGAGCGGCGGCTCGCGGGCGCCGGCATCGACGTCTACGACCTCGAGCCGCCGGCGGCCGACCATCCGCTGCGCGTGATGAGCAATGTCACGCTGACGCCGCACCTTGGCTATGTCACGCGCGAGACCTTGCGCGCCTTCTATGGCGGCATGCCCGAAGCGATCGAGGCTTTCGCGAAGGGCGCGCCGGTGCGCATGGCCAATCCGGACGCGCTGAAGCATGAGAAGCATAGAGCGCCCCTTCTCCCGTAGGGAGAAGGTGGCCGGCGAAGCCGGTCGAATGAGGGGAGTCGCGCGAAGCGCGACGGCTTCGAACCTATCGGCCCAGCGCCGCGCGAATGCGCGCAACCGCAAGCTCGATCGATGCGATGACCAACTCATTGGGCAAGCGTAGCACTTGGAAGCCTTGTTCGCGTAGCCGCGCGTCCCGCTCGCGGTCCTTTGCTATTTGTTCTGCGCTGTCATGGGTGGGGCCGTCGACCTCGACGATCAGCCGCCGATCGAAGCATAAAAAATCGACGATGAAATTCCCGAGCGCGACTTGCCGGCGGAACTTCGCTCCTTCGCATCGCCGATCCCGCACGGCGCGCCAGAGGATCGTCTCGGCCTGCACGGCGTTTGCACGCTGCTCGCGGGCGAGGCGAATTAGGACGGAGCGGGGAACGTCGCGAGTCATGGAGCGATAATTGCGTTCGGCGCGGACTTGGGCAAGGTTCAAAGCCGTCTCGCTTCGCTCGACTCCCCTCATCCGTCATGCTCCGCATGACACCTTCCCCCAAGGGGGGAAGGGGCGCGAAACTTCCCCGCTTGATCCTTTTGCCCCTTCGCGGCACAACAGCGCCCAAGCCTTCGAGGAAACGCTCCATGCTGCATGTCAATCCCGCCTTCTCGCGCATCGGCGAGGAAAACGCCTTTGCGGTGCTCGCCAAGGCCGCCGAATTGCAGCGCCAGGGGCGCGACATCATCAATCTTGGCATCGGCCAGCCCGATTTCTCGACGCCGGCCCATATCGTCGAGGCGGCCGTGAAAGCCCTTCGCGACGGCCACCACGGCTATACCGCCGCCACCGGCATCCTGCCCCTGCGCGAGGCGGTCGCCGCCGATCTCAAGCGCCACTACGGCGTCGAGGTCTCGCCCGATCTCGTGATGATCGTGCCGGGCGGCAAGGTGACGATGTATATGGCGATCCTGATGTTCGGCGAGCCGGGCGCCGAAATCCTCTATCCCGATCCCGGCTTTCCCATCTACCGTTCGATGATCGAATTTACCGGCGCGACGCCGATTCCCGTGCCGGTGCGCGAGGAAAACGGCTTTGCCTTTTCGGCCGACGAGACGCTGGCGCTCATCACCAAGCAGACGCGGCTGCTCATCATCAATTCGCCCGCCAACCCGACGGGCGGCGTGACGCCCAAGGCCGAGATCGACAAGCTCGTCGCCGGCCTCGCCAAATGGCCCGACGTCGCGCTTCTGTCGGACGAGATCTACGGCCAGATGACCTATGACGGCCTCGCCCATCAGACGCTGCTCGCCTATCCCGAAATCCGCGACCGGCTCATCCTGCTGGACGGCTGGTCGAAGACCTATGCGATGACCGGCTGGCGGCTCGGCTATTCCGTCTGGCCGAAATCGCTTTACGAGAATGCGCGCAAGCTCGCGGTGAACTCCTATTCCTGCGTCAATGCGCCAACCCAGTTTGCCGGCATCGCGGCCCTCACCGGCCCGCAGGACGCGGTCGCCGAAATGGTCGCCGAATTCGACGCGCGCCGCGCTGTCGTGGTCGAGGGCCTCAATAAACTGCCGGGCGTCGGCGCGGCGGTTCCCAAAGGCGCCTTCTATGCGTTTCCCAATATCGCCGCCACCGGCTGGAAGGCCAAGGCGCTGGCCTCAGCGCTGCTCGACGAGGCGGGCGTCGCCACGATCGGCGGCCCCGATTTTGGAATCTTCGGCGAGGGTTTCATCCGCCTGTCTTACGCCAATTCTACGGTCAATATCCGGCGCGCCCTGGAGCGTATCGGCGATTTCCTCACCCGCCGAAACGCGCCGCGATGATGGGGCGGCTTTTGCCCGCGCCGGATCGGGCCGGGGCCGTCCCGTAAACGGGGCCGGGTGTCATTGACAGAGCCGGTTAGAATCTCGTTACTGGCGATATTGGATCGCCCTATTCATTGGATCCTTAACGTCATGCGAATCTTGCTGCTAGCTCTGGCGCTTTGCGCCGCCGCCGCTGTCCCGGCGCTGGCCGATTCGCCGCGCCCTTCGCAGACGATGTGCGACGCCAAGAAGATCGGCGCCAAGGAACTGGCCGATTGCCTGCGCGCCGCCGCCGACCGCTCCGACAAGGATCTTGCCGCCGTGATCGACGCCGCCGTCAAATCGATCGATACGCGCCTCGGATTGCTGTCCGCGCAAAAGGCGCGCTGGAAGCGCTCGCTCAATGAATCGGAAGCGCAGTGGCTTGGCTGGCGCGACACCGATTGCCAGGACGTCGCGCCGTTCGAGGCGGGCATGAGCGCCAAGGGCGGCGACCCGCGCCTTGCCTGCATCATCGACCATAACGCGCAGCGCATCGACGAGACGAAAGAGCGCTATCCCTGAGGGACCGTCTCGATCCTTCTACTGCCGCACGATCGGTCCGCGCACTTCGCCCGCCGGGAAGCTTGGCGTATGGACGTTGAAATACCAGCGCCCATCCTTGAGGTCCTTGATCTGCGCATCGTCGATGGTCGCCGTTCCCTTGAACGGGGTCGCCAGGCTGCCCGGCGTTCCCACCTGGATCGGCGCGTTGTCTTCGGAGGTCAGGCCGATATAGGAGACCGGGCCATGGAAATGGGCGCCGATCGGCGCTCCGGTCAGCCCGGAATAGGTCACCGTCCAGCTCAGCGTCTTGTTGTCCGTGTTGAGCGTAGCGGCCAAACTCGCCTTGCCGGTGGTGTTGTTCGGCGGCGCCTCGCCGCCGCCGGTCATTTCCGCCTTAAAGCTGAGCGTGGCGGCAAGAGCGGTCGGTGCGCCCGCCACCAGCGCGGCGAGCGCCAACACCGCGCCCACGCCGAGCCCCACGAAGGGCTTGGCTCGCTTGTCTCGGTTGCCGAGAGGCCACAGCCGTCCGCGGTCGTCAAACGTTCGCCGCGCGGCGAACGTCGCTTTATCCCTAGCGTGATCGAGCATTTTGTTCCTCCCGTGTGCGTCCCACAGGTCGCGCGGCAAGCGCGTCGACCCCGATGGCTGGCGCCATTCTTCCATTCTGCTACAGGCCAATGCGGGCCTCAATGCTTGACGATATCGAAGGCGTTCCTCAACGCCTCGCGAACGGCGCTTTCCGCACGCTTGGATTCGAGTTCCGTCCGATAGCGGATCGAGATCAACGGCGCCCCGTCCTGGTCCTGAATCAGAAAGGAATATCCGCCTTCCGGCATGCCAGGGGCCAATGTCGCCTGCGTCGATCCGACCTTCCAACGCATTACCGTCATCGTCGCTCCTCCCTAACGATCCGCTTCGACAGGCGCGTCGCGCCGACGCTTTTTGGGGACAACGGCTCCTTGGATCGTCGTTGCCTTATCCGGGCAAGGCGTTGAAAGTCTCGGCGTTGGGACAGAAATCCGCCATTCCCTCTTTTTGGCCGCCGCGCAGCCAATGATCGCATTGGCCGGTCGCCTGGCATCGCAGGCAGACGACCTGAATGTCGCGCGACCAACTTCGCTCGCTTGTTCGCAGGCGATCGGTCAGGTCGAGCCGCTCCAGCATTTGTTCGAGCCTGCGCGAGGCGAGCGGATCAGTCTTCACGATCGTCTCGATATCGGACCGGCTCAGATTGCATTCGCCGAGGACGCCATCCAACTCGCCGCACCGATCCAGAGAATCGATTTCATCGCGTAGGTTGCGCCGCGCTTTCGTCGTCGCGGCCCAACGCCTTGCCTCAACCAAGAAATCGACGAGGCGTTGCCCGAACCCCGAAGCCTTGTTGGATATGAACCCGGCGTTCATGTCGCATCTCCCTTCGACCTGACCGCTATCGATAGCGCCTTCCTCCGCGCGGCCCATTGATCCAGATCAACCGATGGTTGATCCAGATCAACGGATGGACGCGCCTAAAGCTTCAGCGCGCGGGCGCGGCCGCGCCCGGCAACCGGCGATTCAGAACGCCGTGAACGCGTAAAGCAGCAGCGTATTGTTGTTCTTGGCGCTGCGACAGCCCGGGCATTGTACGGGGTCGATGTCGGATGTGCCGCCGTCGAACCTCGTCCACCAGGTATAGGACACGCCAATGCGCGTATTGACCCACGGCCATGGCCCCGGCGCGCCGTGGCTGAACGGCAGGTAGGCCAGATCCACCATATAGCCTTGCGAATTGGGCGAGAAATTCGCGTTATTGGCGTAGGTGATCGCATCCGCGCTGCCGGCCAACTGGAAAAAGGCGCCGGTCACGCTGATCATGTGATCGTAGATATAGGACGCCGAGATGTTG
>Ga0182024_10000622_pt1 | contig 92104 bp, 90 predicted proteins | sample P32metaG_FD_120480 | JGI IMG/M metagenome (GOLD analysis project Ga0182024, IMG submission 120480) | Permafrost microbial communities from Stordalen Mire, Sweden - P3-2 metaG (Illumina Assembly) | ecosystem: Environmental > Terrestrial > Soil > Wetlands > Permafrost | place: Sweden: Stordalen... | reverse complement strand
CGACCAGCGCGAAAACCAGTCCGGTCAGCACCCCGCCGACCAGCAGCTGCGCGAAGGTCGTCAGTGCTTCCACGCCGGCATCGGCCAGATCGGCGCGCTCACCGCGACATCGAACGGCCACACCGTTTCGTACTTCCCGTCCTGGATCTGCTCGATGATGCCGGAGCCGCCCTGATTCTGTCCGCTCGCATCGAACTGGATGTTCTTCCACGGCATCAGGGTCAGGTTGCCGGGAATGTTGGTCTTCTGCAGCGCGCTGCGAATCGCGTCGGGCTTGGTCGAACCGGCGCGGTCGAGCGCATCGGCGAGCACCAGCACACCCATGAAGTCGCGCGCCGTGTTGCCGTCGAGCGGCTTGCCGCTAAAGCGCAGCTCGAAGAGTTGGTTGATGAGCGGCACCGCATGGTTGCGGTGCTTGATGTCGAGCGAGAAGACTTCGCGGGTGAAGATTCCCTCGGCGTCTTTGCCTTCCGTGCGCACGAAGTTGGGATCGATGAAGCCCGCATCCTGTGCCATGATCGCCTGCGGCTGAACGCTCTGATCCTTGAACCCACGCATGAACAGGAGCGCATCGGGCAGATACGAGGCCATCATGATGACGTCGGGCGCGGCAGCTTTGACCTTCTGCACCTCGGCGTTGACTTCGGTCGTGGTCGCAGTGTATGCGATCCGCGAGACGATCGTATAGCCGTATTTCTTCGCCAGCGCTTCCTCTGCGTCGCCGGCTCCGGCCCCGAACAGACCATCTTCCCCAACGATCGCGATCTTCTTCACATCGATCTTCTTGGTGCGCTTCAGGTCACCGAAGAACTGGAAGAAGTTGTCGGCGAAGGTCGCATCGCTCGGCGTGGTACGGAAAAACCACTTGAGCCCGCGCGTCGTGAGCGACGGCGCCGACGAGTCGGGGTTGAGAAACGGAATGCCGTAGCGTTCCGCGACTTGCGACGCCGTCGCGGTCGTCGACGATGTATAACAGCCGATCAGGGCGACCGCGTGCTCCTGGGTGATCAACTGCTCGGCGGCGGCGCGCGCCTGATCGGGCTTGCCCTGCGAGTCGGCGAAGACGAGCTTGATGCGCGCGTGCCCGAGATGCGGCAAGCCGCTCTTCCCAACCATGGGCAGCGGATAGCTCACGTGGCCGTTGACCAAGTCCTGCGCCAACAGCTGGGCGGTGCGCAATGCGCCTCCCGTCTGCGCCGAGGCACCCGTGAGCGGCAGAACCGAACCGATCACGATGTCGGGCGGGTCGGCGGCGCCCGTCGGCGCGAGCGGGAGCGCGGTCAGCGTCAGGGCGGTGGCGAGCGCGAGCGCGAGCCGGCGTGCGAGCATACGAGTCTCCTTCAGACGGGGTCCGTCTCCGCGTCGCGCGGATGGGTCACGATAACGAGGGTACGACGGGCGCGTCAATAGACCGGTTTCCAAAGGAGTTCCGCACGCGACCGCGAGCCGCGACACCCGTCGCGACCACGGACCGCTCAAAGGGCCGAATTACTTGGGCGGAGGCGGCGGTGGTGTTCTCCGCGGCGGCGGATGCTGACGAACCACGTGCGGATGCGGCGTCGCGGCGGGCCGCGGCGGTGCAGTACGGATCGGCATGACCCGGACCGGCGGCTCGACACGCACCGGCGGAGGTGCATGGTAGGGCGGTTGGGTGCGAACCGGCAGCGGACGATACGTCGGCTCGACGCGCACCGGCGGCGTGGGTACGGCGCGATACGGCGTCGGCACCGGACGATACGGCGTCGGCACCGGACGATACGGCGGCTCGGTGCGGACCGGACGCACCGTTTCGATCGGGAGCGCATGGACCGGCGGAACCGTGCGCAACGGCACCGGGTGATCCGTCGGGAACACGTGCCCGGGTGCAGTCGGTCGAATTGGCCCGATCGGTTGCCCGGGCATCGGACGACGCGGCGGGCCGGTGTGGATCGGCCGCGCCGTTCCGACCGGCAGGGCGTGGAAGGTCGAGAGCGGACGCGGTGTCGGCACACGCGGCGGAACGACGCGCGGAATGTTCACGCGATCGGCGGGCGTCACCGGGACGAAACCGGCGGGACGCGCACTGGGGGTCAGGGGACGCGCGACGGTCAGGACCGGCGGATGATTATTGTTGAAGCGCGCGAGCAACCCGCGATCCTGTCCGGCCGTTTGGATGTGCTGCTGCTGCACGACGGTCGGGCCGAGATGCCGAGCGCGCGCGACGATCAGCTGCTGCGCGTTCGGGCTCGCCTGCACGCCGCCTCGTCCGCCGTTGAACCCGACGCGCGTGCGCGAGTTGTTGACGTACACGGTGCGGTCGACGTAGACGTTGCGCACGATCGTGATGTTCACGCGAGTGACGTACGTGTTGTAGCGAAAATGGGGACCGTCCCAACGTCCGCCGACGTACCCGTTGCCGTAGTAGCCGCAGCCGTAGTTCACGCCGCCGTAGAATCCAACCGCCGTCGCCCAATAGCCGCGGTGCCAGCCGTAGCGTCCGTTGCCGAATCCCCAGTAGCCGGGCGTCCACAAGTAACCCGGCTGCGGTGCCTGGACCCAGGTTCCCGGGACCCAAAAGAAGCCGAACGGCCCGAAGCCCCAATAGCCCGGCTGCCACAGGTAGTCGGGCGTCGGGACGTAGGGCTGCTCGTAGACCGGGATCGGCGGCGGCGCCGAGTCCGAATAGTCGTACTGGTCGTCGCCGGCAGGGGCAGCTTGGGGTGCATATTGTTGCTGCTGCTGCGGCGCGCCGGCAGTCGAGATCGAGACGAGGTGATCGGTCTCGTTCCAGTCGACGCTGGCACCCAGCGCTTCCGAGACGAAGCGCAGCGGCACGAACGTGCTCGCGCCGACGATGAACGGCGCGACGTCGAGCGTTTGCGGCTGACCATTGATGGTCGCCTGCGTGGAACCGATCTGCAGCGAAATCGCGCGCCCGTTGCCGGTGGCATTGATCGTGCCGTTGTCGTAGACGACGCTGGCGCCGAGCCGTTCGAAGATCCCGCGCAACGGGACGAAGACGCGTCCGGCTTGGATGATCGGCGGCGGCTGAAGATCGAGGTTGCTCCCGTCGACCGTCACGTTGACTTGCGCGGCGGCCGGCAGCGCCAGGAACACGATTGCGGTCAGCGCCGCGATGGCCGCCGTCGCGAGCCGAACCAGATGTCTGAATTCCAAGGCTTCGATCCTCCGACCAACCGGGCAATCCGAACGAATTGTCGGTGCGACCGGCCGCGCTCCTCTCAGAGCCGCGATTCCTAACTGCGCCCTTACCCCAGATCGCGCCGTACCTGCGATCCCGGCGGCTCAGGTCGGCAGTTTGAGGTACATGACCGCGATCAGGGCAACCATCAGCGCGATCAAACACCAGGCGCCGACCGGGCGGGCGCTCCCGATCGCGGCCAGCAGCGCCGGCGAGGGCGCCTCGTCGGCCGACGCGGTCGCGGCTTCGGAGATGCGGATTGCCCGGGTGCGATTGAACAGAATGCCGATCAGCGCTCCGCAGACGACCAGGCCGTAGGCGACGAGCAGCCAGGGCGAGAGTAACGACTCCCCGCGCTCGAGCGCGACCGCGAAACCGAGCAGAATTGCGATCCCGAAGAGCGGGCCGACCATCGGTCCGGCACGCTGGGCGATCCGAAATGCGACGCGGATCGCCCGGGGATCGCGTGAGGCTGCGACCGCGCTCAGCACGAAGTCGAGCGCGATGGCAAATCCAAACGCCAGGGTGGCAAAGAACACGTGAGCGACCAGGGTGACGACCGAGACCATGGAACACCCTCCGTCAAGGTTGTGAGTGAGCGTTCACTCACAACGTCTTTCCCACCTGTTGCCGGAGGTCCGGTTTGGCCCTGACGACGCGCGACCGGATTCTTCGGGCCGCGATCGCGGTCGTGCGCGAAGCAGGCTTGGCCGGCGCGACCACGCGCGCGATTGCGGAGAGCGCCGGCGTCGCCGAAGGTTCGATCTACCGCAACTTCGAGGACAAGACCGATCTGATCCGGACGGCGATCACGGAGTATCTGCTGCCGGACTTCATCGAACTGCTGCGCTCGCTGCCGTCACGCGTCGGAACCAAGACCCCGCAGGCACACCTGCGCACGGTGGCAACGCGCGCCCTCGCGTTCTATCGCGATGTGCTGCCGATGTGGTCGGCGCTCAGCGCGAACGTGGAGTTACGCGAATCGTTTCGCGCGCACACCGGCGGCGGCGAGATCGGACCCCACCTCGCGATCTCCGGCGTGGCGCGCTACATCGACCTCGAACAGCAGCGCGGCCGCATACCGCAGCACATCGATCCGAAGGCGGCCGCACAGATGCTGCTGGGCAGCGTCTTTCAACAGGCCTTCTTCTCGCAGCTCGTCGGTGAAGACCACATGCCGCTCCCGGATGATAAGCTCGTCGAGCGCACCGTGCGGACGTTGCTAAAAGGGTGATGGCCCCCGGCGACCATGCTGCCGGCTGCTTCACCGCTATCGGCCGACCTGGGATGAGGAACTAGCTCTTGCCGAGTCCGGACACGAAGTAGTACAATCAATTACAATGTGTTACGAACGGAACCGGACCCGTGAAGCCGATCGAGGACGTATCCTGGGATGACGCGAGCGAGCAGCATCTTTGGCAATCGCATCAGGTCACGCCCGATGAGATTGAGGAAATCATCCTCGGCCTTCCAGGGGAGAAACCGGGCTATCGCATCGTGCGGGATGGCGACTTCTACATTGTGTTTGGTGAAACCGGAGGCGGCCGGCTCCTGACGATCGTTGGAGAGTTCGTCGAGGGGAGTCGGTTCCGCCCGTTTTGCGGCTCGCGACATGGACTCTGGAGAGAAGCGCAGATACCGAAGGGGCTGACGAATCATGGATACGACTGCACATTCCAAGCGCAAAGCCGCTGAGGAAATCCTAGCGAAATCTCACGCTGATAAAATTGGCGAAGCCGAGATTGTGCGCGGCGCGGCAAATTCAAATGCGCCCATCTCAGTCCGACTAAGCGCGCCGCTACTGGAACGGCTGGACCTGATCGCAGCTGCGCAGCACCGAAAGCGTGGCAATCTGATTCAACACGCGCTCTGGGAATTCGTCCACTCTCAAGACAAGAGCCAAAGGTAACGAAAATCATCATTGCCTTGGCGAAAGAGCTCGGAATTGTATGCAGCCTGCCGATGCAACCGACATCGCCCAGCAACTCGTCCACTATGCCGAGGAGCCCGACGACGCGCCCCTTGACACAGCAGCGCTCTGGGAGACTTTAGTTGACAAGCTCCTGGGGCCGCAACGCGAATCACTCTGGGATTCCTTACCGCAAGAATACCTACTACAGTTCATTTCATTTGAAGTGCTTGACCGACAAAGCGACGACGCCCGCGCCCGCGACGTTCTCGAAAGCGGCCGTTACCGCTTAAAGAGCGCATTCGTTGCCGCTCACTGGCGCGCGTTGCGAATGATTGCGGGCAATGTTGATTCGGAGATTGAAGCAGATTTCTGGGCTGACTTTCTTTCTGAGGACCTGCTGATTTCATCCTGCGCATCTGCCGTCGTGGGACCTGCGATTGATCGCGGCGACGCAGCACATATTGCGCACGTTAAACGATTGAAGAGAGAGATCGATCCTCGAAGTGAGCCAGCTTTACGCATCAAGGAACTGCTGCGTGGAACGCGGTGGAGTGTATAAGGAGAGGGCTGAGCAGACCTAACGCACCGCTACGTTCCGATCAGTTCCTTCAGCGCGTGCTGGAAGATCTTCGGGGCCTTACCTTGGAACAGTATGCTCTCGTTGCCGCCGATCTGCCGGCGCAGGTGGACGAGTTCGTCACGCAACGCGGCGGCTTTCTCGAACTCGAGGTTTGCGGCGGCGTCGCGCATCTTACGCTCGATCTCCTTGGCCATCGCCTCGGCCACTTCGCGCGGAAGCTTCTCCGCGCGCACGATGTTCGCAACTTCCGCACCACTGTTGGCGCCGCCGCCGACCAGGCTGAGGATATCGTGGACTTCCTTGCGGATCGACTTCGGCTCGATGCCGTGCTCGAGGTTGAACGCGACCTGACGTTCGCGGCGCCGTTTGGTCTCGCCGAGCGCTCGTGCCATCGACTCGGTCACGACGTCGGCATACATGATGACCTTCCCCTCGACGTTTCGCGCGGCCCGGCCGATCGTCTGGATCAGCGAGGTCCCGGAGCGCAGATACCCTTCCTTGTCGGCGTCGAGTATGCCGACCAGCGACACCTCCGGAAGATCGAGTCCTTCGCGCAGCAGATTGATGCCGACCAGCACGTCGAACTCGCCCTTGCGGAGGTCGCGCAGGATCGCGATCCGCTCGAGCGTCTCGACCTCGCTGTGCAGGTAGCGCACGCGAATGCCGTTCTCGAGCAGATAGTCGGTGAGATCCTCGGCCATCTTTTTGGTCAGCGTCGTGACCAGGATGCGTTCGTTCTTGTCGGCGCGCAACCGAATCTCGTCCATCAGATCGTCGACCTGATGGCGCGTCGGGCGCACTTCCACTTCCGGATCGACCAGACCGGTCGGCCGGATGATCATCTCGACGACCTGGCGCGATTTACCGACTTCATATGTCGAGGGCGTCGCCGACACGTAGATGATCTGCTGAACGTGCGCATCGAACTCGTCGAAGGTCAGCGGCCGATTGTCGAGTGCAGACGGAAGCCGGAAGCCGTGCTCGACCAGCGACAGCTTGCGCGAGCGGTCGCCGCCGTGCATCCCGTGCACCTGCGGCAGCGTCACGTGCGACTCGTCGACCATGAGCAGCCAGTCTTTGGGGAAGAAGTCGAGCAGACACCAGGGTGTCGAACCGGGCTGGCGTCCGGACAGCGGCGCGCTGTAGTTCTCGACGCCATTGCAATAACCGACTTCGCGCAGCATGTCGAGGTCGTAGCGAGTGCGCTGCTCGAGCCGCTGCGCCTCCAGCAGTTTGCCCTGGTCCTTGAAGAAGCGCAGCCGCTCTTCGAGTTCGTTTTCGATCTCGACGATCGCCCGGGCCAGCTTTTCGTCGGGCGTGATGTAGTGCTTGGCCGGAAAGATCTTGAGCTCGTCCTTCGATTCGACGTACTCGCCGGTCAGCTGGTTGACGACGTTGATCGCTTCGATCTCGTCGCCGAAGAACTCGATTCGATGGACGAGCTCTTCGTCGACCGCGACGAACTCGAGCGTGTCGCCCCGCACGCGGAACGTCCCGCGTATGAGGTTCAGGTCGTTGCGGCGGTACTGCATCCCGATCAGTTTGCGCAAGAACGCGTCGCGGTCGAGCGTCTGGCCGACCCGGATGTCGGCCGACATCTCCATGTAGTCGGCCGGCGAGCCGAGCCCGTAGATGCACGAAACCGACGCCACGATCAGCGTGTCGGGCCGGGTCAGCAGCGACTGCGTGGCCGAGTGCCGCAGACGCTCGATCTCGTCGTTGATCGAGCTGTCCTTCGCGATGTAGGTATCGGTGTGCGCGATGTACGCTTCGGGCTGATAGTAGTCGAAGTACGAGACGAAATACTCGACCGCGTTGTGGGGGAAGAAATCCCGGAACTCGGCGCACAACTGGGCCGCCAGCGTTTTGTTGTGGCAGAGCACGAGGGTCGGCTTTTGCACCAGCTCCACGACCCGGGCCATCGCCATCGTCTTGCCCGAACCCGTCACGCCGAGCAACGTCTGGGCGCGGTCGCCGCCCAGCACGCCGCGCGCCAGCGCATCGGTGGCTTCCGGCTGATCGCCGGCCAACGGGTAGGTGGAGACGAGCTCGAAGCGCGGCATGCGCGCCCTACAACCGCACCGGTATAATGCATGGTGGCGCCCGGTGCGCCAGGACAAGCGAGGCCGGACGACGCACGTTAGCGGCGCTTCCCCAATGCGCCCAGGCGCGTCCGGAGGCAGAAGGAGCCGACGCTGTGATTCAGCCGCCCCTGTTGTTCAGCGGGACCTCCAACCGTCAGCTGGCGGAAGAGATCGCGAAGCGGATGCAGACGCGCGTCGGAAATGCGCTGGTCGATCGCTTCAAGAACGACGAGTGCCGGATCGAGATCCGGGAGAACGTCCGCGGGGCGGAAGTGTTCGTCGTCCAGTCGCTGTGCCGCTCGCCGCAAGGCGCGACGGTCAACGACTCGGTGATGGAACTGCTCCTGATCATCGACGCCCTCCGCCGCGCGTCGGCGAACCGGATCACCGCCGTGATTCCCTATTACGGCTACGCCAAGCAGGACAAAAAGACGAAAGGCCGCGAGCCGATCTCGGCCAAGCTGGTCGCGAACATGATCGAACGGGCCGGCGCGGAGCGCATCGTGACCCTCGATCTGCACGCGGCCCAGATTCAGGGCTTCTTCGACATCCCTGTCGACAATTTGATGGCCGCGCCGACGCTCTGCAACTATCTCAAGAACGAAAAACTCGAAGGCGACCGGATCGTCGTGGTCTCCCCCGACGCGGGCGGCGTGCCGAGGGCCGAAACCTTCGCCAAGCGGCTCAAGTCGACGCTCGCCGTCATCATCAAGCGGCGCCCCGAGCCGGATGTCTCCGAGGTCACCCACATCGTGGGCGACGTGCAGGGGAAAGTCGCCGTCGTGGTCGACGACATGATCTCGACCGGCGGTACGCTGGTGAAAGCGGCCGAAGCTCTGCGCAAGCGGGGCGCGACCGACGTGTACACGCTCGCGACGCACGGCATCTTCGCCGGCGATGCGATCGCGCAGTTCGAACGCTCGGAGATCAACCGGGTGATCGTCACCAACACGATTCCGCGCACGATCGAATCGTCCAAAGTCGAGCATCTGACCATCGCGCAGATCCTCGCCGACGCGATCAAACGCATCACGTCGAACCGTTCGGTCTCCGAGCTCTTCAACGGCGACGAACCCGAGCGGCCGCCCGAAGAACCTCCGCCCACCGCGACGGCGACCGACGTCCCGTCCGCCCTCGCCGCCGCGCTCTAGCGCGCGGCACTCTCCGCAGGAAACAGCACCACCATCATGGCGAAAGCCCGTTCGATTTCCACCATCACGCTCGAGCCGCGCAGCGAGGCCGGCACGACCGCTTCGCAGCGCGTGCGCCGCCTGGGGATGATTCCCGGCGTCGTCTACGGGCACGGCACCTCGACCCCGATCAGCGTCGATGCGCGCCAGCTCAGCAACCTGATCCATTCCGGCGGCAAGAGCCAGATCGTCGAGGCGACGATCGGCGGCGTAAAGGATTCGGTGCTGCTGCGCCGCGTCGAAGCCGACCCCATCTCACGCAAACCGCTCAGCGTCGACTTTCAGCGTGTCAAGCAAGGCGAGGCGATCACCGCATCGGTCAACGTCGTCACCATCGGCACGCCGATCGGTGTCACCGACGGCGACGGCGTGCTCGACGTGATCACGCACGTCCTCGACATCCGCGGCCCGGCACAGTCGATCCCCGACCATCTGACCGTCGACGTCGCGAACCTGAGCGTGCATCAGCACATCACGGCCGCGCAGATCACGCTCCCGGACGGCTTCACCCTGCTGACGCCGCCCGAGACCGTCGTCGCCTCGGTCGAGATCACGCGCGCCGCTGCGGTCGAGACGCCGGTCGAAACCGCGGTCGCAGCGGTCGAAACGCCGCCTGCCGTCTAGACGGCGCGCGAGCCCGCGATGACCGCCGGAGCGCCCGCGGCGGGGCTCGCGATGATCGTCGGCCTGGGAAACCCCGGGAAGAAGTATGCCCGGACGCGCCACAACGTGGGGTTCATCGTCGTCGACGCGCTCGCCGAACGATGGGCCCTGCACGATTGGCAGAAAAAGAACGACGCCCGCTTCGCACTCGACCGGACGCGTCAGGCGCTGCTGGTCGAGCCGCAGTCGTACATGAATCTGAGCGGCGGGCCGGTACTCGGTCTCGCTACCTTCTACAAGATTCCGCCGGAGCGCATTCTGGTCGTCGTCGACGAGCTCGATCTCCCGTTCGGTACGCTGCGTATGCGCGCGCAAGGATCGAGCGGTGGACACAACGGCCTCAACTCCCTGATCGACGCGCTGGGACCGAACTTCGCGCGGCTGCGGATTGGCATCGGGCGCGGCCACGACGACGATGCGATCGACCGCGTGCTGAGCCCGTTCGCGCCGGGCGAGTGGGAAGCGCTGCCGGCGCTGGTCGCGCGCGCGGTCGAGGGCATCGAACTCTGGTTGACCCAGGGGGTCGTCGCCGCGATGAACCGCGTGAACGCCAAGGAGCCGCCCTCCGAATAAAGGTCCGAACGGGCATTGCGAACCATTCGCGGACTCCGGTGCGTTGATGGGGAACAAGGGACTATGACACACCTCCACGGCCGAACGATCGTAATCCGGGTCGATGAGGCGACGCTGGCCGCCGACGGCGTCACGTTTTTCGGCGACCTCGTCTTCCTCGGGAATCTCGGGGTGCGACCGATGGTGGTCGCGCCGACCGCGAGTGCCGCGCGGGCCGTCGTCCGTTCGATGAACCGCAGCGGCGATACGGCGGTCGGACTTTCGGGCGCCGATGCTGGGATGATCCCGGCCGCCGCCGGGTCGATCGCGGCCGTCCAGACGAAGTTGCTCCATACGCTGCTCGCGGCCGGTTACGTTCCGGTGATCGAGCCGCTCGCGTTTGGATTTGCCGGCGACGACGTGGCGGTGGCCGCCGACGATGTGGCGCAAGTGCTCGCCAGCGCGATGGGCGCCGCGCGCGCGATCTTCTTCAACGACCATGGCGGCGTCGTCGACGCGCAGACGAAGATCCTGCTCGATACGCTGACGCCTACCGAGGCGCTCGCGATCGCGGCAGAACCGACCCTCGACGAGGATTTGCGGGCCGCCGTCCGCGCGGCGGCACTCGGCGTTCGCGGCGGCGTGGGGGCCGCCCAAATCTGCGACGGCCGCGTCGCCCATGCGGCGATCGTCGAATTTCTTACCGCACGCCATGTCGGAACGCAAGTCGCGGGTACAGTCCTGACGGCATGATCCGCACCCTGGCCGCCTCGACGGCGCTTCTCTTCGCGGCGACCCCACTGCTGGGTGCGGGCGCGATCCCAGGACTCCGCGCGAGCGGGACGCTCGTGGTCCAAGCCGACATCGAGGGCCAGCCGATCACGGTCGGCGGCAAGGTTGCGCTCTATCACAAAGGCACGCTGTACCGGCTCGACGTGCTCTCGCTGGGGTTCCCGGGGCTCAGCCCGGAGGCGAGCGCGGCCGCCGGTTCGATGATCGGACCCAATGGGGTAACGATCATGTACGACGGCGCGTCCGAAACGCTCAGCGCGTGGTCGTCGAGCAATCGCACCTATTTCAGCCAGACTCCGCCGAGCGCGCCGTCGACCGCCACGCCGGCGTCAACCGCGGGATCGTCGTCCGGTGATCCGCTCAGCGCGCTCGCGAATCTTGCCGGCGCGCTCCACGACGTCGAGTCGGCGACGATTCAGTTGATCGGGCACACCGTCGTCAACGGTCACCCCGCGACCGATCTCGACGTCACGATGAAGCGACAGCTCCCCGGCCGGCCGCTCGAAGACTATCACGCGCGGCTCGCACTCGCCGACGACCTGGGCGATTTTCCGCTGCAGATCGCGTTTGAAAGCATACCTGCTACGAAGACCGCGTTAGGCGGAAAGGTGAAGCTCGACTTCAACACCGTGCAGCGCGACGTGCCGGATGACGCCGTGTTCGTGATCCCGGCGGGTTACACGCGGGTCGGTTCGCTGGCGAGCATCCTCAAACGCTGATCACGGCCGAACGACCTCGGCGGGGCTGGATGCAGGGCCGCTGCCTCCCGGACATGGGTCGGCGCGGCCGGTAACCGCCGCGACGCGAGCACCCAGCGGCGGGCGGTCGTCGAAATACCAGCGGATCGAACGCCGGTCGCAGAGCGGCACGAGGTCGTCGTCGGCGTAGCGAATCATCGCTCGCACCATCGCCGCGCGGTCACCCAGCGCCGCGAGTGCGCGCCGGTCGGCGTCGCCTTCGAGATTTCGCGCATAGGACGTATACAGCGGATATGCCAGCACCAGCACCAGGCCGAGGAAGGTCGCGACCAGCGCGAGCCGTGAAAGCGCATCGTCGTCGCGGCGGAAGCCGACCCGGTCGCTGAGCAGGACCGCGATCGCGGCACTGAAGACGAACAGCGTGACCGCGACCAACGTCCGGCGCAGCGTATCGGCATCACGCACCTGCGCGTCGGCGTGGCCGAGCGCAACGCGGAGTTCCGGCGCCGTCACGTGTTCGAGCGTCACGTCGCCGAGCACCGCGCGCGCGGTTGGGCCGATGCCGGTGCCCTGGGCGCTCATCGTGTTGGTGTGACGCGAGGTCGCCAAGATCACGACCGGCGTGCCGGGAACGTCGAGCGCGCGCGATACCTCGACACCCAGCGCGGCGATCGTGTTGGGCGTCGTCTTGTGCGGAGTTCCCAGCGGGACCAGCGGGGCGAGTGCAACGGCGAGCAGCGCGCCCCCGTACAATCCGGCGATGACGACGAGATACCAGCCGCGGACGTGATCGACCAGCCACAGCACCGCCGTGACGACGAGCGCGCCGAGGGCAGCGTCGAGGGCAATGCGCACCAGGTAGTCGACGAACCAGCGGTCGAGGTGTTCGTCGGTGACGCCGGCGTTGAAGCCGACCCGGTAACTGACCAGCGCGAACGGCAGCGCGACCAGGGCGCTCAGCGTTCCCAGCGCGGCGCCGAACACCGCGCGCTGCGCGGTCTTGCTGCGCGTGCGCCGCCGCATTGCGTCCCGCAGGCGCGCGGCGCCGCCGGAGCGCCAGAGCCACCAGAAGGCCGCGATCTGTGCGATCCCCCAGGCGGCGGACGCACCGTGCCGCAGGTCGGCGATCGCGCGCGCCCGGCGCTGACGGCCGGGATCGACCAGGCCGGCCGGATCGCGCGTCAGCAGCTGCTGTGTGGTGAGCGCGTCGACGCGGGCGTCCAAGCGCGTGCGCGCCTGTACCTGACTCGGAGCGACGGCCAGCAGCGCGATCAGGGCGATCAGCGCCGCCAGGACGCTAGCGCGCGGCAGTGACCGGCGCCTCGTCGGGAAACGTCGTCACGTCCTCCTGCGCGAAGCGTTTACGAAATTGCTCCCAGCCGCGAAAATTCCCCGACCAACAACCCGGATCGTTCAGCGGCGTCGCGACGTGCTCGAACGGCGACCAGTGCCCGTTTGCGCCGCCTTCCGCAAGGCGCGCGTAGAGCTCGAGGTCCTTTGCATGGTCGCGCGTTCCGTCGTGCGAGAGGTAGGAAACACGCGCGCACCGAGCGACGCTGATGTGCAGCCACTCCTCGAGCGGCAGCAAGGATTCCTCTTCCGGCAAAATGAGCGGCGTATGCCATTCCCCTTGCGCGCGCAGGCGGGGTTCGCTCGCCCGGTACGTCTCCAGCATCAGGTCGGCGATGCACTTGAGTTCCGGCTGCGCGTCCTCGTGCGTGCGCTGGGTGAAAAAATTCGCCCACTGCGTCGCGGTGACGATCACGGTGATCCACGCAAACGGCTCCAGAATGCGGTTCACCAGCTGCTTGTGCAGGTTGATGTCCTTTTCCGCCAGCCGTTCGGCATGGGCGAGCGCATCCTCCAGTGCGCGGCGCCATTCGGCCTCCGCCAGCGCCTGCGACGCCGCGTCGAGGTGTTCGCGTGCCTGCATCCCGCTCTGGTTGCGCCCCCACCACATCGGAAACGCGGGCTCGGCCCGGACCGCATCGATCATCTTGCGGATCGGTATCGCCCGGCTGCTGGCCGAATTTCGCGACAGCACACGATGGGTCATCAGCTCGCTGTGGATGAAGCGCGGGTACCGCACTTCCATGGTGGTCAAGCGCACGCCGGCTGGGGAGATGCTGTCGAGCAGGATGCGTGCGGAAAAGCCCATGAACCGCGCTTCGCCGCGCGACTTCCGGGACCCTAACCGCGGAGGGCGCATTCGGCTCCCCACGAACTTTCTATCAGATGTGGCAGAGGGTCGTGCGCCCGACGACGGTCGCCGGGGCGCTCGAGGCGCTGGCAGCGCAGAACGCGGGCGCGAGAATCGTCGCCGGTGGGACCGACGTGCTGGTCGAGCTGCAGCGCGGCGGTGCGCCCGCCCACACGCTGATCGACATCTCCGCGCTGCACGAACTCAAGTACGTGCGGCGGCAGGGCGATGTGATCGCCATCGGCGGCTTGGCGACGCACAACGACCTGCTGGCGTCGGCGTTCGCACGCGACGCCGCGCTGCCGCTGGCGCAGGCCTGCCTCGAAGTCGGCGCGCCGCAGATCCGCAGCCGCGGCACGATCGCCGGGAATCTGATCACCGCGTCGCCGGCCAACGACACGATCGGGCCGCTGCTCGCGCTCGACGCCGAGATCGTGCTGCTCTCGCGCGCCGGCGAGCGCACGCTGCCGCTGTCGGCATTCTACACCGGGTTTCGCCGCACCGCGCTGCGCGCCGACGAACTGATGCGCGAGATCCGCTTCCGCGCGCTCGAAGGCCTGCGCAGCGGCGTGTTCCTGAAGCTCGGATTGCGCCGCGCGCAGGCGATCTCGGTGATCGATCTGGCGATCGTGCTCGAGCGCGACCCGGCCGGCGTCGTTCGCGACGCGCGCATCGTGCTGGGCTGCGTCGCGCCGACCGTCATCCGCGCGCACGCCGCCGAGCAGGAACTGATCGGCGTGCCGCTCGATGCGGACGCCGCCCGACGCGCGGGCCGGCTCGCCGTCGCTGATGCCGCGCCGATCGACGACGTTCGCGGTTCGGCCGCGTACCGCCGCACGACCCTCGCCGCGCTGGTCGCGCGCGGGCTCGACCGGCTCGCCGAGGGACGCGAAGCGGAGGGCTTTCCGGGTGCGCCCGTGCTGCTCGAAACGCCGGCTGCACGGACGCCCGCCCGCGCGTTCGCGGGGGCGATCGAAGCCCGGATCAACGGCATTCACACGCGGCTCGAGGGCGTCGAACGCAAGACGCTCTTGGCGGCGCTGCGCGAAGACGCCGGCCTGATCGGCGCCAAGGAAGGCTGCGCCGAAGGCGAGTGCGGGGCGTGCACCGTCTGGCTGGACGGCGCTGCGGTGATGTCGTGCCTCGTCCCCGCCACGCAGGCCCACGGCGGCGATGTCACGACGATCGAAGGGCTCGCGCGCGGCGACGAACTGCACCCGTTGCAGCAAGCGTACATCGCCTGCGGTGCCGTGCAATGCGGATTCTGCATTCCGGGCATGATCATGGCCGGCGCGAAGCTGCTCGATGAACGGCTCGCGCCGTCGCTGGAAGACCATCAAGCGGCGATCAGCGGGAACCTCTGCCGCTGCACCGGCTACCGGAAGATCCTCGACGCGATGACCGAGGCGGCGCGCGAAAACGCCGCCTACGAACCGCTGCCGCAGGCGGTCACGGTATGAGCCTGATCGGCGCATCCGTTCCGCGTCCCGACGCCCGCGCGAAGGTGACGGGCAGCGCCCGCTATCCGGCCGACCTGGTGCAGCGCGGGATGCTGCACGCGAAGTGCGTCTTTTCGCACCGGACGCACGCCCGCATCGAGGCGATCGACAGCGCCGCGGCGCGCGCACTTCCCGGCGTGGTTGCAGTCCTCACCGCCGCCGACGTGCCGTTCAATCGCTACGGTTTGATCGACGCCGACCAAGAGGTGCTCTGCAGCGAACGGGTGCGCTATGCCGGCGACAGCGTGGCGCTGGTGATCGCAGAGAACGCCGAGGTTGCCGCCGGGGCGGCGCTCCTCGTCAACGTGACCTACACCGACTTGCCGGCGGTCACCGATCCCGTCGCCGCGTTGGAACCCGGCGCGCCGCTCGTCCATCCCGGCCATGGCAGCAACGTGCTGCTGCATCAGAAGATCCGCACCGGCGACGTCGATGCCGTGCTCGCCGAAGCCGATGTGGTGCTCAGCGCGACGTTCACGACCTCATGGCAGGAGCACGCATACCTCCAGCCCGACGCGGGCATCGCCTATTTCGAAGGCAGCGCGCTGGTGGTCGAGACGGCCGGCCAATGGCTGCACGAGGACCGGCGCCAGATCGCCGCGATACTGCAGCTCGACGAAGACGCGGTCGTCATCCGGTACGCGAAGATCGGCGGGGCCTTCGGCGGCCGCGAGGATCTCTCGATCCAGCCGCTGATCGCGCTCGCCGCGTGGGCGACGAAACGGCCGGTCGCGATGGTCTGGAGCCGCGAAGAGTCGATCATCGGACACCACAAGCGTCATCCGTTTCACATCGAAACGACCTGGGGCGCGCGCCGTGACGGGACGATCGTGGCGGCGAAGACACGCACGATCGCCGACGGCGGCGCCTACGCCTCGACCAGCGTCGAAGTGCTCAAGTGCGCCACGATCTTCGCCCAGGGTCCATATCATATCCCGAACGTGTCGACCGACGGTTACGCGGTCTACACCAACAACGTGCCCAGCGGCGCCTTCCGCGGTTTCGGCACGCCGCAGGCGCATTGGGCCGCCGAATCGATGGTCGCGCGTCTGGCGGAAGCGCTCGGCATCGACGCCGTCGAGCTGCGGCGCAAGAACCTCTATCGCGAAGGCGACCGCGAAGCAACCGGCAACGTGCTGCCCGCGGGCGTCAGCGCGCTCGCAGTGCTCGAGCGCGCGCAGGCCGAGGCGCAACTTCGCTTCGCTCCGCATGCCGGCCGGAGCGTCTCGCCGAACGTGCGGCGCGGCATCGGCTTCGCGAGCGGGATCAAGAATGTCGGCTATTCGTTCGGATTCCCCGAACAGTCGACGGCGACGGTCGAACCGGTCGCGGGCACGCGGATCGAACGCGCCGTCGTGCGCATCGGCGCGGCCGATGTCGGTCAAGGTTCGCATCTGATTCTCCGCCAGATCGCGGCCGAGACGCTCAATCTCCCGCTGACGGCCGTCGCGCTCGTCAGCGACGACAGCGCGCTGGCGCCCAATGCCGGTTCGGCGTCCGCATCGCGCATGACGCGCATGGGCGGCCGCGCGGTGCACGATGCGGCACAGGCGGCGCGCGCGGCGTGGGAGCGCGGCGAGACGCCCGAAGCGACGGTACAGTACCGTCCCGCGGCAACGACGCCGCTCGATCGCGAAACCGGCGCGGGAACGCCGAACTATTGCTACGGTTATTCAGCGCAGGCGGTCGAGGTCGAGGTCGACCTCGCGACCGGCGTGGTCGTCGTTACGAAGATCATCAGCGTGCACGATGTCGGCCGCGCGATCAACCGCCAGCAGGTCGAAGCGCAGATCGAGGGCTGCCTCGCCCAAGCCGTCGGATATGCGCTCACCGAAAACCTCGTGGTTCGCGACGGTATCATCCTGACGCCGTACTTCAGCACCTACTTGCTGCCGACCGCGCTGGACATGCCGGTCGAAATCGTTCCGGTGATCCTCGAACTGGCGGATCCGCATGGCCCATTCGGTGCCCGCGGTGTCGCCGAGATGCCGCTCGTTCCGTTTGCCCCCGCCGTCGCGGCCGCGATTCACGCCGCCACCGGAGCGTGGCTCGTCGATCTGCCGATGACCCCCGAACGCGTCCTCGCCGCCATCACGGCTGTCGCGGAACGGGAAGCGACAACGACGGCGCTCGCCGGCGCGCCGTAACCGGCCTGATCGAATAGCACCCTAGCGTCCGCGCAGGGCCCAGGCGATTGCGTCGTCGAGGGTTTCTTCGCCCCAGAAGAGTTCTTCGCCGATCACGCAATTCGGCGCACCGGCGATACCGAGCGCGATCGCGCGCTCGGTATTGGCGCGCAGCCGTCCGCGGCGGTCCGGCGATTCAGTCAGCGCCAGCACCTCGTCGGGTGATTGGCCCCCGTCCGCGAGAATCTCGGCCACGACCGCGCGCTCGCCGATCTCGCGATCTTCCCCGAAGTTGGCGACGAACACGGCCCGGATGAAGTCCGCGCACCACGGTTCGTCCGCGAACGCGGCGGCGACGCGCAGCGGAAGCGTCGTTGGACGCGGAAACGCCGATGGACGCTGCCAGGGCAGGCCGAACTTCGCCGTCAGCCGTTCCAGGTCACGCCACATGTAGGCGCCGCGCCGCGGGTTCAGGTTGAAGTGCGAATTGTCCCAGCCCTGCAGCGCGAAGATCGGCCCCAGCGAGAACGGGCGCCACGCGAGCGCGACGCCGGCGCTCCGGCACTTCGCCTCAATCTGCATCGCGGCGACGTACGAATACGTGCTCGCGAACTCGAACCAGAACTCGATCACGCCCTAGCGGGAACCAGTGCCGCGACGCTGCGAGAGATGGTGAGGATGAGGGCCGCGCCGCCCAGACACAGCAGTCCGGAGGTGATGAACGCATCATCGTAGCTGCCGATCTGACTGCGCACGACGCCGGCTGAGAAGGCGGTGATTCCCGCGCCGAGCTGATGACCGGCGGCGATCCAACCGAAGAACAGCGGGGCGCGAACTTTTCCGAACGCGGCGACGGCCAACTTCACCGTCGGCGGCACCGTTGCGATCCAATCGAGGCCGTAGAAGGCTGCGAAGATCGGCAGCCCAAAAATGCCGAGCCCGAACGCCGCCGGCAAGAACAGCAGCGAAAGTCCGCGCAGTCCGTAGTACCAGAACAGCAACCAGCGACTGCTGTACCGGTCCGAGAGCCAGCCCGACAGCGTGGTGCCGACCAAGTCGAAGACGCCCATCGTGGCCAGCAGTCCGGCGGCGCGCGATTCAGGAATTCCGTGATCGCCGCAGGCAGGGACGAGGTGGGCGCCGATCAAGCCGTTCGTGCTCGCGCCGCAGATGAAGAACGTGCCGGCAAGGATCCAGAACGTCCGCGAACGCGACGCTTCCGAAAGAGTATTGAAGGCCCGCTTGATCGGGTTCACACGCGCGGGAACCGTCGCGTCGACCTCGGTGGCGCCGTAGGCGGGCAGGCCGAGGTCGCTCGGACGTTCGCGCACGACCAGCAGGATCAGCGGGATGATGCACAGCGCGACGCCCGAAAGAATGTAGGCGCACGGCCGCCAGCCGACGTGATCGATGATCTGTCCGAAGGCCGGCAGAAAGATCAGCGCGCCGGTCGCGTTTCCGCCGGCGAAGATTCCGAGCACGACGCCGCGGCGTTGCTCGAACCAGCGGGTCGCGATGGTGGTGCCGAACATCAGCGCGATGCAGCCGGCGCCGACGCCGACCGTTGCGCCCCAAATCGGGAGCTGCCAAGCATAGCGCACGTGCGTAACGCTGAACTCGGCGAGGGCAAGCAGGCACAGCGCCGAGACGACGGTGCGCCGCACGCCGAAGCGTTCCATCGCGGCGGCCGCAAACGGGCCGGTCAAGCCGAAGAGGGCGATCTGCAGTCCGATCGCGATCGAGATCGTCGCGTCGCTCCAGCCGAACTCTTTCTCCATCGGCACGATGAACATCGTCGGCGCGGTCAGGATGCCGGCCACGGTCACGAGGGTCGCGAAGGTCGCCGCCGCGACGAACCAGGCATAGTGGACACGGGGCCGCATTGCGCGTATCATACACCCATGGGAGCGAAAAGTGAAGTACGCACAAAAATGCACCATAGGTGCGTTTTGTATACTGTGAATGAGGCGCGACCGTGAACGATTCGCCACTTTGTGCCGTGGGGCGCACGGTTGACCTCGTGGGCGGAAAGTGGAAGGCCGTCATCCTCTTCTATTTGCTCGACGGCACGCTTCGGTTCAATGAGCTCCGGCGCAAGATCCCGAGCATTACACAGCGCATGCTCACGCTCGCCCTCCGCGAACTCGAAGCCGACGGCCTGGTCGAACGCACGGTGTTCCCGGTCGTTCCGCCGCACGTCGAGTACGAGCTGACCGCGTTCGGCCGGACGTTAGAACCGATTCTTCGCGCGATGCGCGAATGGGGCACCCGCAACAAACGCCGCACCGAACGCGCCATCGCCGAACGTCGTAACGTCGCGGCCTAAGTCCCCGCTTCTTCGCCGGCCTTTTCGTCAAGTTCTGCGAGAAAGGCTTGCGCGAGTTTGGTTTCGCCCGGCATGTTTGGCCCACGCATTGCGTAGTACGCCAGGAAGCGCTGATGCAGCGGGAAGGAATCCATCACCAACTGCGCACGCAAGGATTCGATTTCGGCGCCTCGTTTCATTAGATCGGCTCTTTCCGGTGCGGCCAGCCGGGCTGCCAGTCTGCGCAAATAGGGGTCCAGTGACTCTTCGTAGTTGTTCTGATTAAACAAACCCAAGTATCCCTTCGCGCACGAACGGAGCGCGGGTACGAGTATCGCGCGATATTCATCTTCGAGTAGGGCTAGCCGGCGTGCAGCTTTCTCGAGTCGCTGCTGCTTACTCATTCGACTCCCTCGACGAGGGCGCGAGCAGCGGTTTCGTGGCGGGCGATGAGGGCGGGGAGGTCGACGTCGACCAGGCGGCCGTCGCGGACGCGGACGGCGCCGTTGACGATCGAGAGATCGACGTTGGGGATGCGGCAGAATACGAGCGACGCGAGCGCGTCGTGGACGCTGCCGCCAGCGGTGGCGAGGCCGTCGACACGCACGCCGATCACGTCGGCTGCCATGCCGGGGGCCAGCATGCCGATGTCGTCGCGGCCGAGGACGGCCGCGCCGCCGCGGGTCGCGAGCCGGAGCGCATCGCGCGCCGTCATCGCGGCGGCGCCGCCGGTCACGCGCTGAAGCAGCATCGCGTGACGCGCTTCGTCGAGCATGTGCGAGCCGTCGTTCGAGGCTGAACCGTCGACGCCGAGCCCGGCCCGCATGCCGGCGGCGCGCTGGGCGGCGAGCGGGGCGATGCCGGAACCGAGCCGCATGTTCGAGGTCGGACAATGGGCGACGCCGGTGCGCGCGCTGCCTAGCCGCGCCATCTCTTCGGGCTGCATGTGGATTGCGTGGGCGAACCACACGTCGGGTCCGCTCCAGCCCAGCGATTCGGCGAACGCGACCGGACGCGCCCCGTAGCGTTCGAGACAGTAGCGTTCTTCGTCGAGCGTTTCGCACAGGTGGGTGTGCAGGTGCACGCCATGGCGCCGCGCCAGCTCGGCGGTCGCGCGCATCAAGTCCGGCGTCACCGAGAACGGCGAGCACGGCGCGAGCACGACGCGCGTCATCGCGTAGCGCGCCGGGTCGTGATACGCGCCGATCACCCGCTCACAGTCGCGCAGGATCGCGTCTTCCTCCTCGACCGCGGCGTCGGGCGGCAGGCCACCCCGCGAGCGGCCGAGCGACATCGACCCGCGCGAGGCGTGGAAGCGAAAACCCATCTCGCGGGCCACCTCGATCTGATCGTCGAGGCGCGCACCGTTCGGCCAGAGGTAGCCATGGTCGGCCGCGGTCGTGCAGCCGGAGAGCAGCAGTTCGGCGATCGCGGTGGCGGTGGAGACGCGTACCCCCTCGGGCGTCAGCCTCGCCCAGATTGGGTAGTGCGCGACCAGCCAGTCGAAAAGCCCGGCATTCTGGGCCTGCGGGAGATTGCGGGTCAGGGTTTGATAGAAGTGATGGTGCGTGCAGATGAGCCCCGGCAGCACCACCATCCCGCGCGCATCGACCACTTCGTCGGCATGCGCGGAGAGCGCCGCCGTCGTGCCGACCGCCTCGATGACGCCGTCGCGCAGCAGCACGGCGCCGTCGGTGAAGACGCGATCGTCGTCGTCGAAGGTCGCGACCTGCGTCGCGTGACGGAGAAGCAGCGTCGAAATGGAATGACTCTCCGGATGACGAGCATCGCCGCGTTGAACGCGGCGGATCGCGCGACGTTCGTCGGCACGATCGGATTCGCTTTCGAGGACTCGCCTTGGATCGCCGAAGCGGCCTGGGAGCGCCGGCCCTTCGGCGACCGCGACGCGCTGCTGCGCGCGCTGACCGACGCCGTGCAGAAGGCACCCGAGGAGCGCCGAGTCGCCCTGATCGCCGCGCACCCGGATCTGGCCGGGCGCGTCGCGCGCGAAGGCCGGCTGACGCCGGCGTCGCGCCGCGAACAAGCCGCGGCCGGCTTGGATCGGCTCACCCCGGAGGAACGCACGCGTTTCGATGCTGCCAACGGCGCCTATCGCGCACGCTTCGGTTTTCCGTTCGTGATCTGCGCGCGCGAACACGACACGGCCTCGATCCTGGCCGCGCTCGAGTCCCGGGCACGCAACGAGCGGAGCCGGGAGATCGCGACCGCGCTCGACGAGATCGCGAAGATCGCACGGCTGCGGCTCACGGACGCGGTCGCACCGTGATCCCCTACGTCCTCGACTGGCTGAGCCTCCTGATGCGCTGGGCGCATCTGATCGCGGGGATCTCTTGGATCGGCGCGTCGTTCTACTTCGTCTGGCTCGATGACAGCCTCACCCCGCCGGCGCATGAAGAGGATGCGCACAACGGCGTGCTCGGCGAGCTCTGGTCGGTGCACGGCGGCGGCTTCTATCACAACCAGAAGTTCTTGACCGGACCGAAGCGCGAGCCGCTGCCCCGCGACCTGCACTGGTTTTACTGGGAAGCGTATTCGACGTGGATCACCGGCGTCGCGATGTTGGCGATCGTCTACTGGGTCGGTGCCGATGCCTTCCTGATCGATCGCAGTGTCCTCGACCTCACCACCGGGCAGGCGATCGCGATCAGCATCGCCGTGATCGCGATCGGCTGGTTCGTCTACGACGGTCTGTGCCGGTGGTTCGAGACGCGTCCGATCGTGCTGTGGTGCAGCGTTGCGGCGTTTCTGCTTTTCGCGGACTGGGGACTCTTCCACATCTTCAGCGGGCGCGGTGCCGCTATCCACCTCGGCTCAATCATCGGGGCGATCATGGTGGCGAACGTCCTCTTCGTCATCATCCCCGGGCAGAAGCGGATGCTAACGCAGATTCGCGCGGGTGAAGCTCCCGATCCGCGGCCCGGGCGCCTCGGCAAGATGCGCTCGGTGCACAACACTTACCTCACCCTGCCGGTGCTGTTCCTGATGATCAGCAACCACTATCCGATGACGTACAGCGGCCCGAACGGATGGTGGATCGTTGCCGCCCTCTGCGCCGCGGGCGTGCTCGTGCGACGCTTCTTCGTGCTCAGCCACAAGCATCGCTACGTGGTCGGTCTCCCGGTCGCCGCGGCGGTGCTGATCGCCGGCCTCGCGATCGCGATCGTGCCTCGGACGCCCGCCGTATCCTCCGGTCCGCAGGTCAGCTACGCGGATATCGCGCCGATCGTTGCACAGCGCTGTGCCGTCTGCCATGCGGCGCAGCCGACGCAGCCGGGATTCGCAAGTGCGCCGGCCGGCGTCTTGCTCGACACTCCCGAGCGCATCCGTGTGAACGCACGGCGCGCCTACGACCAAGCCGTGGCGACGCGCGCGATGCCGCTCGGCAACCTCACCCGCATGACCGATGCCGAACGCGCCGAGTTCGGCGCCTGGGTAACGCAAGGAGCAAAGATCTGATGGGCGCGACGCTTTCGACCCACGTACTCGACACCGCGCGCGGCGTGCCCGCCGAAGGCGTCAGCATCACGCTCTTCGCGCTGGAAGGAGATCTGCGCCGGCAGATCGCGCGCCGTGTCACCGGCGACGACGGACGAACCGCCGGACCGCTCGCGACGTCACTCGCACCCGGGAGCTACGAACTGCTCTTCGATGCGGGGGCGTACTTCGCCGAAATCGGGGCGGCCGCGCTCTACGACGAGATCCCGTTGCGCATTCGTCTCGAGCCGGGCGAAATGCACTATCACATCCCGTTACTCCTGGGCCCCTGGGGCTACACGACCTACCGCGGCAGTTAGCGGGCAGCCTTGAACGCGGCCCAGCCGCCGTAATGCGAGATGTCCTCGTAGCCGCGCTCTTCGATCAGTCGACGCGGGTAGATCATGGCGCTGACCTGCGTGCCGTCGTCGAGTTCGACCAGCGCCTCGTACAAGTTCGGCGGTTCGCCGGCCAGCAGCTGCGCGTGCTGTTCGTCGGTCATCTCGTAGACTTCCCCGGCAATCGCGACACCGCCCGAGGGAACCTCGTAGATACCGGGATGCTTGCCGTCGACCGAGTGCAGGCGGTAGCGTGGTTTCGTCTTCGCTTCGCGCACGAAGCGTGCGCCGCCGAGGTTACCGTGATCGGGTTGTCCGCGCAGCGCCGAACCGCAGATGAAGAACGTCATGAGCGACCGAGTGTGCGCCACGTGCCGGGCGGCTTCCTACTCCGCGGCGGCCAGATCCAGCAGCGTCGCCGTCAGCGCATCGACGCCGAGCGCGAGGTCCTCGGGCGCGGTGCTCTCGTCGCCGACGTGGCTGCGCCCGCCGATGCTCGGCACGAAGATCATCGCCGCGGGAGCGACCTGCGCGATGCACATCGCATCGTGTCCCGCGCCGCTGGGAAGTTCGAGCGCCCGAGGGTCCAAGCTCATGCAGACCTCGCGCACGATGCCGCGCAGCCGTGCGTCCATCGGCGCAGCGGCGCGGGTTTCGAGCAGGTCGACCGCGATCTCCACGTGCCGCGCCGTCGCGATCTCGTGGGCCGCCGCGCGCAGCCGCTGCTCGACCGCATCGACGCGTGCGTCGTCGGCCGAACGCGCATCGACTCGGAGGGTGACGCGTCCCGGCACGACATTGGTCTGGTTCGGTTCGACTGCGAGCTGACCGACGGTTGCGACCGCTTCGCCGACGCTGAACGCTGCTCGCTCGACCGCGAGCACGAGGTCGCTCGCCGCGCAGAGCGCGTCGGCACGGCCCGCCATCGGCAGGGTGCCCGCGTGTCCCGCGACGCCATCGATCGTCACCGCGAAGCGACGCTGACCTGCAATGGCAGAGACGATCCCCAACCGCGCCCCGGCCCGCTCCAAGACCGGGCCTTGTTCGATGTGCAGCTCGACGTAGGCGGCCGGCGGCGGGAATCCGTCGCGCAGCGGAACGCCCACGAGCAGGCCGGTTGGGCCGTGCAGAGCCTCGCGAAATGAGACGCCGTCGTCGCCGATCAGCGCATCGAGCGCGTGCAGTGGGGTCAGCCCGGCATACACCGAGCTGCCCAGCGTGCCGAGTGGGAAGCGGCTTCCCTCTTCGCCGGCCCAGGCCACGAGTTCGATCGGCCGGCGCAACTCGCGGGAACGCGCGATTCGTTCGAGCGCTTCGAGCCCGCCGACGACGCCGTACGCGCCATCGTAGGCGCCGCCGCCCTTCACCGTGTCGAGGTGCGATCCGCACTGAATCGGGGGCCGGTCGCGATCACCCGCGCGCACGAACAGGTTCCCCGCGCGATCCTGTTCGACCGACAATCCGGCGTCGCGTGCCCAGGCCGCGATGCGCGTGCGCGCCGCGTGCTCGGGTGCGCTGAACAGCCCGCGTTCGATTCCAGCGCCGGCCGCACCGAGCCGCGCCAGTTCCGCGAGTCGCGCGTGCAGACTCATCCCGACAACGCTGCCGCCGCGGTCTCGAGCTGCACTCGATAGGCCGCGCGTGCGCCGGGCTCGAGGAAGGACGCTTCGAAACTGTTGTCCGCCAGCGCGACCAGCGTGCTCGTCGCGAATCCGAGCGCTTCGGCGACGGCGGCATAGTTGTCGCCGACGTAGCCGCCGAAATACGCCGGATCGTCGGAGTTGACGGTCGCGAGCAGCCCGCGCTCGAGCATCGCCGGCAGTGGATGATCGGCGAGCGTACGCACGACGTGCAGCTTGACGTTCGAGAGCGGACAGACGGTGAGCGGGATGCGTTCGTCACGCAAACGCTCGACTAGCCGCGGGTCCTCGAGACTGCGCACGCCGTGATCGATGCGCGACACGCGCAGCAGGTCGAGCGCCTCCCACACGTAGGCCGGCGGCCCTTCCTCCCCCGCGTGCGCCACGGTTTTCCAGCCGTTCGCGCGCGCGCGGTCGAAGACGTCGCGGAAGAGCGACGGCGGATAACCGGCCTCGGTCGAATCGAGACCGACGGCGACGATGCGGTCGCCGTACGGCAGCGCCGCCTCGAGCGTCGCCATCGCCTCCGCCACGCTGCGGTCGCGCAGAAAGCACATGATGAGCCGGGCGGTGATTCCATACCGCGCCTCGCTCGCACGCACGACCGACCATAGCCCCTCGATCACGGTCTCGAACGCGATGCCGCGCGCGGCGTGCGCCTGCGGGTCGAAGAAGATTTCGGCATGCACGACGCCTTGCGTGCGGGCGCGGCGAAAATACCCGTCAGCGAGTTCGGCAAAATCCTCCGGGGCGCGCAGCACGGCCATCCCCGCATAGTAGAGGTTCAAGAACGACTGCAGATCACTGAACTGATAGGCGGCTCGCAGCGCGTGGACCGACGCATAGGGTAGCGCGACGCGGTTCCGTTCGGCGAGCGCGAAGATCAGTTCGGGTTCGAAGGTACCTTCGATGTGAACATGCAGCTCGGCTTTGGGGAGCGCGTACGCCGAACCATCGCTCATGCGGCGTCCGGATGGTTGGCGATCCAGTGGCGCGCGATGTCGACCCGGCGGCAGATCCACACGTCGTCGTGCTGCAGCAGATAGTCGAGAAAACGCTCGAGCGCGGCAGCTCGGCCCGGCCGTCCCGCGAGACGCGTATGGAGCCCGACCGACATCATCTTCGGCGCCGTTCTGCCCTCGCGATACAGCACGTCGAACGCATCCTTGAGGTACTGAAAGAATCCCTCGCCGGATGTGAAGCCGGGAGCGACCGAGAATTTCATGTCGTTGTTGTCGAGCGTATAGGGGATCACGAGATGGGGCTTTCCGCCCACGCGCGTCCAATACGGCAAGTCATCGTTGTAGGCGTCGGAATCGTAGAGAAAGCCGCCCTCTTCGACGACCAGCCGCCGGGTGTTCAGCGAGGGCGCGTAGCGGCAGTACCACCCGTACGGACGCTCGCCGACCGTTCGTTCGAGCGACGCGACGGCGCGCTGCATCTCTTCCCGCTCGACCGCTTCGCTCATGTGCGCGAAGTTGACCCAACGCCAGCCGTGCGAGCAGACCTCGTAGCCGGCGGCGCGGATCGCGGCTGCCGCCTCCGGATTGCGCTCCAGCGCGAGGGCGGCACCGAACACCGTGATCGGGATGTTGCGCTCGCCGAACATGCGCATCAGTCGCCAGAATCCGGCCCGGCTCCCGTACTCGTAGATCGACTCGACGATCAAATCGCGCACTCCCGGGCCGAGCGTCGCGCCGGGAACTTCGGTCAGATACGTCTCGGAGACGCCGTCGCCGTCACCGATCGCATACTCCGAACCTTCTTCGTAGTTCATCACGATCTGGACCGCGACGCGTGCGCCGTTCGGCCACTGGGGATCGGGCGGACGCGCCCCGTAACCGCGAAAATCGCGCGCGTGCTCGTCGGGACGGTCGGACATACCGCTAGTCTCCGGATCTCCGCCTGCGGGGACCTCCCGGCTTCGGGATGCTAAGGCTTGGTCCAGACGGCGGTTCCGGCCGCATTGCGCACGTCCATGCCGAACGCGCCGCTGGTATAGACACCCAGTACGACGCGAGACGTCGCGTTCGTGTCCTTCATCACGAGATATGGTCCGTCGTCGTCCGTCGCGAGGTAGGCGCGCGCTTTCCCGTCAGAGCCGTAGAGTCCGAGCTCGGGCAACCCCTTCGACCCGATGAACATCCCGAGGCGCAGCGTTTCCGCAGCATCGCGAATGACGTACTCGCCGTTCTGCGAATCACTCGCTAAGAACAGCTCCGCACGACGCTTGCCCGCCGGGTCGTATTGCCGGAAGACGGGCACGTTATTGACGAGGAACATCGACTGCCGGAGCGTGCCTTTCGCGTCATATTCGGTGACGCCGGGGTTGCCGTTGCTATCCATGCCCGTCGCGAGCCGCGCCACCGCGGCGGTGTCTGCCACGATGAGTCCGCGCGAGGAGATCGTCGCGCCGCCGACGGTGAGCGGGCCATTGGTCGGCGCGGGCGCTTGCGCCGTCGCCAGCACGAGCACCAGCGCGCCCAGGAAGAAGGCGCGGTCGACACGAGCGACGCGTTCGAGCCGCGCCAGCCGGCCGGTCAGGTCGGCTTCCACTAGGGTGCCTTCCACAGCACGCTGTTCGCCGCGCTGCGCACGTCGATGCCGATGGAACCATCCACGTATCCACCGACGTACACGCGGTTGATACCGGCGTTGTCGCGCATCACCAGATACGGTGAGGCATCGTCGGTCGAAAAGTACGCCCGCAGCTTCTCGTCCGATCCGTAGAGGCCCAGTTGCGGATCGCCGCTCTTCGTTCGGAAGAGCGCCATCCGCAGCTTCTCGTTCGGGTCGCTGAGCAGCAGCTCGCCATCGTTGCTGGCATCGAGACGCATCTCGGCGCGCCGCTTTCCGGCACTGTCGAACTGACGCAGCACCGGCAGCTCGTTGAGCAGATACATCGACTCTCGCAGTTGGCCCGACGTGTCGCTGAGGTCGACCGAAGGGCGATTGCCCTCATCGATGCCGACGAAGCTGCGCACGTGTCCCGCCGGATCTCGAACGGTCAGGCCGCGCGCGCTCAGCGTGGCGCTCGCGCCGGCGGCATCGCGCACGACGACCGGCGTGCCGTTCGCTGTTGGCCCGGCCGGGCCCGGGGCTTGCGCGGTCGCGAACACGAGCGCCAGGATGGCGACGCCGAGCAGCCGGTCCCTCCGGCTCGACCCTTCGAGCCGAGCGATGCGCGCGCTGATGTCGGGTGCTGACGTCGGGTCCATGGAATCGCCTCCGCGTGCGCGGTGCAACCGCACGCTCGGCAACCTTCGCACGCGAGCACGCGCGCCCTCCGTGGCGCGACCTTAGGCCGGAGTGGGCTTCTCTGCGATCGGGCGCGCCGGGTTGCCGACGACCCGTTCGCCCGCCGCCACGTCGCGAATCACGACGGTGCCGGCGCCGGTGACCGCGCCGTCCCCGACGGTAACCGGTGCCACGAGCGAGGTGTTGGTGCCGATCTTCACGTCGGCGCCGATCGCGGTGCGATTCTTGCGAACCCCGTCGAAGTTTGCGGTGATCGTCCCGGCGCCGATGTTCGAACGCGCGCCGACGCTCGCATCGCCGATGTAGGCGAGGTGGTTCGCCTTGGCGTCATCGGCGAGTTCCGCGTTCTTGGTTTCGACGTAGTTGCCGATCCGAACGCGCTCGCCCAAACGGCTGCCGCCGCGCAAGTGCGCGAAGGGGCCGATCGTGGTCCCCGCGCCGACGGTCGAATCGACGACGACGCTCTCAACGATCCGCACGTCGTCACCAATCGTCGCCGCTTCGATCCGCGCGTACGGACCGATGGTGCAGCCGGTGCCGATCACGCTGTTCCGGCCGATGCTGGTACCCGGATGAACGCTCGTGTCGGCACCGATGCGGACGCCGGTTTCGACGTAGGTCGTGGCCGGGTCGACGATCGTGACGCCGTCGCGCATGTGCTGCTCGCACAGCCGCGCGTTGAGCCGGGCGCGTGCGTCCGCGAGCTCGACGCGGTCGTTGACGCCCAGCACGATGCGATAGTCGCGCGCAACCACCGGTACGACGCGGCCGCGCGCCGCCAACAGCGCGATCGTGTCGGTCAGGTAGTATTCGCCCTGCGCGTTCCCGTTGCCGATCCGCGCTACAGCGTCGCGCAGCGCGCGCTCGTCGTAGGCGTAGACGCCGGCGTTCATCTCGTCGAGTTCGAGCTCGTCCGGCGTGCAGTCGCGCGCCTCGACGATGCGCGCCACGCGCTTGCCGTCGCGCACGATCCGCCCGAAGGTCGAGGGCATCGGCATATGCGCCGTGACCAGCGCGAGCAATCTGCCTGGCCGCTTCGCGAGCGCGGCCACCACATCGCGCAGCAGGGCGTCGTCGATGAGCGGCATGTCACCGTACGTGACGACCACCGCTCCGTCGCCCGGCGGCATCGCAGCCAGTGCGACCCGGACCGCGTCCCCGGTTCCGGCCTGTTCGGACTGCACGACCGTCTGCGCATCGAAGTCGGCCAAGGCGGGGTTCCGCCAAAACGCCGCCTCCAAGTCCGGGCTGGTCACCACGGTGATCTCGGCAACACCGGCGCGCCTGAGCGCCTCGAGCGCCCACCACAGCATCGGCCGGCCGCAGATTTCGTGCAGCACCTTCGGCCGCTCCGACTTCATCCGCATTCCCTTGCCGGCTGCGAGAACGATGGCGCGCGCGCTCATTGCCACTCTTTCTGTTCCTTTGCGGTGACGCCGCCGAGAGCTTCGAGCGCGACCCGAAAGCGCTCGCGGCAAAGATCGCGGCCGAGCAGTTCCATCGAATCGAACAGCGGCAGCGAGGTCTGGCTGCCGGTGATCGCCACGTAATACGCACGCGACAGATCGCGGAATTTGACCTCGAGCGCGTCACTCACGTCCTTGAGAACGCGCCCGATCGTGTCGTGGTCGAAAGCCGGTTCGGCGTCCAGGCGCCACGACGCCAGCGCGAGCGCTTTGCGCAGCACGTCCTCGGGGAGACGGACGCCCGCAAACGCCTCTTTCGCGATCGGCAGCCGGCCGGCGAACAGAAATGCCGCCAGCGGCGCCAGATCGCTCAATCGCTCGATGCGCGATTTCGCCAACTCCGCGATCCGCGCCAGCCGTTCGGGCGCGAAGCCCCATGCCGCCGCGCGGCGCATCAGGTCGTCGGTCGGCAGCTCGCGCAGATATTGGCCGTTGAGCCAGTCGAGTTTGGCCGTATCGAACACCGGACCGCCGAGCGGGATCCGGCGCAGGTCGATGCGCTCGACCAATTCGTCGAGCCGAAAGCGCTCTTGCCCTTCGGGCGCGCCGACCAGCAGCAAGCCCAAGAAGTTGAGCAGCGCCTCGGGCAGATACCCCATGCGCTCGTAGAACAGGATCCCGGTCGGGTTCTTGCGCTTGCTGAGCTTCGACTTATCGGGATTGCGCAGCAGCGGCAGATGCACGAACACCGGAGGCTCCCAACCGAAGTATTCGTACAGCAGCAAGTGCTTGGGCGCCGACGACATCCATTCTTCACCTCGGATCACGTGGCTGATCTCCATCAGGTGATCGTCGACGACGTTCGCCAGGTGATACGTCGGCAGCCCATCGGATTTGAGCAGCACCTGCATGTCGATGGTCGAGTACTCGTACGACACGGGGCCGCGCGCGAAGTCGACGACGACGGAGGTGCCCGCCTCGGGGATCTTCATCCGCACGACGAACGGCTCGCCGGCTGCGGCCCGCTGGGCCGATTCACCGACCGAGACCGTCACACACAGACCGTCGTATTTCTGCGGCAGCTTCGCGGCCCGCTGGGCAGCGCGCATCACATCGAGCCGCTCCGGCGTGCAGAAACAGCGGAATGCGTGTCCAAGCGCGAGCAGCTGCTCCGCATACGTGCGGTAGAGATCCGAGCGTTCGCTCTGGCGGTACGGTCCGAACGGCCCGCCGACGTCCGGCCCTTCGTCCCAGGACAGCCCGGTCCAGCGCAACGCGCGCAGGATCGCGCGTTCTGACTCCGGTGTCGAGCGCGCCCGATCGGTATCTTCGATGCGCAGGATGAAATCGCCGCCGTGGTGCCTGGCGAACGCGTAGTTGACCAACGCGACATACGCCGTGCCGACGTGCGGATCACCGGTCGGCGAGGGTGCGATGCGCGTTCTCACCCGCGGCGATGCAGAGTCCCAGTTCACCTCAGCCGCTGAGTTCGCGGCGCTGCCCGCACTCGCGTTCGACGAACGCGATGATGTCGCTCAACGGCGCGCCGGGGGTGAAGATCTCGCGGACGCCGAGACGTTTGAGTTCGGCGGCATCGTCGGCCGGGATCGTCCCGCCGCCGAAGAAGACAATGTCGTCGGCACCCTGCGCTTTGAGCTGCTCGACGATCAGCGGGAACAGGGTCATGTGCGCGCCCGAGAGGATCGAGAGGCCGATGCCGTCGGCATCTTCTTGGATCGCCGTCTGCACGATCTGCTCGGGCGCTTGGAACAGCCCCGTGTAGATCACTTCCATGCCGGCATCACGCAGCGCGCGCGCAATGACCTTCGCGCCGCGGTCATGCCCGTCAAGCCCGGCTTTGGCAACGATGATGCGTAACGGTCGTGCTGGAGCAGTAGGCATGGTTAGAATTGCGTTTGCTCCGTGTAGCGGCCGTATACCTCGACCATCGCTTCGACGATCTCGCCTTCGGTAGCGACGGCACGCACGCAGTCGATCAGGTGCGGCATCACGTTCGCATCGGAGGCGCAGGCGCGTTTGAGCGCGGCGAGCGCCTCGCTGACCGCCGCCGCATCGCGGCTCGCCCGCACGTCTGCCACCGATCGCGCCTGGCCGCGCTCGATCTCGACGCCGATCTTGAGCAAGTCCCCTGATTGCTCTTCGTCGGGGCGTTCGAAGGCGTTGACGCCGACGATCACCCGGTCGCCGCTTTCGATCGAGCGCTGATAGCGATAGGACGCGTCGGCGATCTCGCGCTGCGGGAAGCCGGCTTCCACCGCGGCCACCATCCCGCCGTACTCGGCGATGCGGTCGAAGTACTCGAGCGCCTGACGCTCGATCTCCGCCGTCAGCGCTTCGACATAGTAGGAACCGCCGAGAGGATCGACGACGTTGGTGACGTTCGTTTCGTAGGCCAGCACCTGTTGGGTGCGCAGCGCGATCTCGACCGATTTCTCGGTCGGCAGCGCGAGGACTTCGTCCATCGAGTTCGTGTGCAGCGATTGCGTTCCGCCGAGCACCGCCGCCAGCGCCTCGTACGCGACGCGCACGATATTGTTCTCAGGCTGCTGCGCGGTGGCGCTGCAGCCCGCCGTTTGGGTGTGGAAGCGCAGCTGCCACGAACGCGGATCACGCGCGCCGTACACGTCGCGCATGCGCCGCGCGTAGATGCGCCGCGCCGCCCGGAACTTCGCGATCTCCTCGAAGAAGTCGCTGTGGCTGTTGAAGAAAAACGAGAGCCGCGGTGCGAACGCGTCGATGTCCAGCCCGCGCTCCATCGCGCCCTCGACGTATGCGAAACCGTCGGCGAGGGTGAAAGCCAGCTCCTGTGCAGCGGTCGAACCGGCCTCGCGGATGTGGTAACCCGACACGGAGATCGTGTTCCAGCGCGGCATCTCGCGGGTGCAGAACTCCATCATGTCGAGGATGATGCGCACGTGCGGCCGCGGCGGAAAGATCCATTCTTTCTGCGCGATGTATTCCTTGAGGATGTCCGCCTGAAGGGTGCCGCCCAGCTTCGCGCGCGGAATGCCTTTGTTCTCGGCGGTGACGATGTACTGGGCGAGCGCGATTGCGGCTGGTCCGTTGATCGTCATCGAGGTCGTAATCGCGCCGAGATCGATGCCGTCGAACAGCGTCTCCATGTCGCGAATCGAGTCGATCGCGACACCGCACCTGCCGACCTCCCCACGTGCGTGCGGGCTGTCGGAGTCGAAGCCCATCAGGGTCGGCATATCGAAGGCGACCGACAGACCCATCTGTCCCTGCGAAAGTAGGAAGTGATAGCGCTCGTTGGTCTGCTTCGCGTTGCCGAAGCCCGCGAACTGACGCATGGTCCAGAGACGGGAGCGGTACATGGTCGGGTGAATGCCGCGCGTGTACGGGTATTCGCCGGGGAGGCCGAAGTCGCGCGTCAGGTCCAGACCGGCCACGTCCTGGGGCCCGTAGAGCGGCTTGAGCGGCACGTCGGAGATCGTGCGGTCAACCGCGCCCGAACCCTTATCGCGGCGCGCGGGGGCGGCGGCGGCTTTGGCCTGCCAGTCCTCGGCGAGTTCGCGATATTCCGGGCCGGTGTCGGGACCGAGCCCGGACGCACGGTCGATCATCTTAGCCACGTGCAGTTCTTCCCTTCGACAACAAACGGTTCTGTTCGCCGCCGAGGCCCGCTCCTCCCGAGGTTCAGAGGCCCTTGACGGTGGCACGCATCGCGCCGCCGGCGCGGCGCGCGTAGCCGTGTGACACCGCCGCGCCCTCGACCCCGAGACCGCGCATCACCGCTTCGGCTGCGGCATACGGATCGAGGTCCTCGGGCAGGGTCGCGATCGCGGCGTCGACCTGCCCCTCGAGCGTACCCAGTGCCAGCTGGCGTACCCGGTGCGCGAACGCGGTGCGCCGTTTCTCCGACAGCCGCCCGCTTTCGCGCAGCCAGGCGTCGTGACGCAGGATCGCCTCCCAAAGGGCGTCGATCCCCGTTCCCGCCAGCGCCTGCGTCGCCACCAGCGCGGGCACCCAGCCTGGGTAGTCGAGCATCTCCATCATCGAGCGGATCTCACGCTGCAGCTGCAGCGCCATCGGATGGTCGCTCTTGTTCACGACGAACACGTCGGCGATCTCGAGGATCCCGGCCTTGAGCACCTGGACCGAGTCGCCGCTCCCCGGTTGGAGCGCCACCAGCGTCGTGTCGGCAATCTCAGCGATCTCGATCTCCGACTGGCCGACCCCGACCGTCTCGATCAGTACGACGTCGTACCCGAAGGCGTCCATGAGCGAGACCGCATCGGCGGTCGCGCCGGCGACGCCGCCCAGGTGCCCGCGCGAGGCCATCGAGCGGATGAAGACGCCCGGGTCGGTGAAATGCTCGGCCAGACGGATGCGGTCGCCGAGCAGGGCGCCGTGGGAAAACGGCGAGCTGGGGTCGACCGAGATGACGCCGACCGTCTTGCCGAGCCGCCGAAGGTGCGCCACCAGCGTGCCGGTGAGCGTCGACTTGCCGACGCCGGGAGGGCCGGTGAGCCCCACGGTCAGCGCGCGACCGGTGCGCGGATAGAGGGCGCGGATGAACTCCGCCCCGCGGCCGGACTCGCAGCGGGAGATCGCGCGCGCAAGCGCCCGCGGCTCACCGGCCGCGAAGGCTGCGAGGAGTTCGTCCATCGCGGCCCGCGTTCACGGCCTGGGGCTCGGTTCCCGTTTCGCGGACCTCAGGCCGACTTTTGTTCCCTGCACTCCTCGGCAACGAGCTCGACCGCTGTCGCGAGCTCATCGACGGCGTGCTCGAGGTTGTTGAACTTGGCGGCGATCTTGCGCTCGTCGACCCGCCCGGTCAGGGGCTCGGTGCAGTCCTGAATGAACGTGCGCCGCTTGACGCGGCTCTTCGCGCCCTGCACGAGCGCTTTGACCGTCTGGACATCATCGCTTTCCATCGCTCGCATGCTCCTACCCCGGAAGCAGGCCGGGAAACCGCCACCTTCCTTGCCTTCACGGGGACTCCGCCGCCGGTGGGCGTACCGGAGGCGAGTGAACGCTTCGGGCTATGTCCGCACCCCCACCATCGCCGGCGACCGCATCGTCTTCGTCTGCGAGGACGATCTGTGGAGCGTCGACGCGGGGGGCGGTATCGCGCGCCGACTGACCTCGCTGGCGGCCGAATGTTCGCTGCCGCGACTGTCGCCCGATGGAACGCAGGTGGCCTTCGTCGGACGCGACGAGGGACACCCCGAACTCTACCTGATGCCGTCCGCGGGCGGCGTGCCGCGTCGGGCGACGCACCTCGGCAGCGAGGTTCTGTATTGCTGCTCGTGGTCGCGCGACGGCCGCTCCGTTGCGTTCAGCTCGGACAGCGGCTCGCCGTTCGTGAAAGAGACCTTCGCCTTTCGCGTCGCCGCCGACGGCGGTGAGCCGGTAGCGGCCGGTCTCGGACACGTCATGACGATCGACGTCGCGGCGAACGGCGCGACGCTGCTCGGCCGCAACGCGATCGACCCCGCGCGTTGGAAGCGCTATCGCGGAGGCACGGCCGGCCATCTATGGGTGGATGCGCGCGGCGACGGAAACTTCGCCCGCATCGGCCGCGAACTCAACGGCAACCTCGTGTGGCCGATGTGGCTCGGCGAACGCGTTCTCTTCCTCTCCGACCACGAAGGCATCGGCAACCTTTACTCAGTGCTGCCGGACGGCACCGGCCTGCAGCGTCACACCCACGAAAACGACTACTACGTGCGCTTTCCGTCCTGCGACGGCACGCGCGTCGTGTACGCGTGCGGCGGCGAACTCGTGCTGTGCGACCCGCGGAGCGGAAGCGTCGAACGCGTCGCGGTCACGATGCCCTCGAACGCGCCCGAGACCGCGCGCCGGTTCGTCGACGCCGCGGATCTGCTCGAACGCTGGAGCCCGTCGCCCGACGGCACCGCGCTCGGGCTGGTAACGCGCGGGCGAGCGTACACGATGCCGCTGTGGGAAGAGGCCGTCACCGAACACGGCGCCGATGACGGCGCCCGCCGCCGTCTGCTGAACTGGCTGCATGACGGCACGCGCATCGTCTACGTTGACGACGCCGCCGGTTACGAGCGCGTTGCGGTCGCGCCGGTCGACCAAAGCGCCGCACCGTCGTACCTCACCCGCGATGACGCCGGCATCATCCACGAACTGGTCGCGTCGCCGGCGAGCGACCGGATAGCGTTCGCGACCAATCGGCACGAGCTGTGGCTGCTCGATCTCGGCGGCCAACCGCGCAAGATCGACACCAGCATCGGCGACTGGATCGACGACCTTGCGTTCTCACCTGACGGTGCCTGGCTTGCGTATACCTGGTCGCCCAAAGCACACACCTCGATCATCCGGCTGGTCGAGTGCGCGAGCGGACGCATCGTCGACGCGACGTCGGCGTTGCGCGAAGACCGCTCGCCGGCCTGGGATCCGGACGGCAAGTACCTCTACTTCCTCTCGAATCGAGATTTCCACCCCGTCTATGATGCGCTGCAATTCGAGTTGAGTTTCCCCGAAGCGTGGCGTCCGTTTCTGGTGACGCTCGCGGCGACGACGGCGAGCCCCTTCGTGCCGAAGCCGGCACCGCTGCACAAAGAGCACGACGACGACAAGGATGACGACAAGCCCGACGCCCGAGTGCCGGTTGCGATCGACGCCGACGGGCTGCCCTTGCGCATCATCGGCTTTCCGGTCGACGAAGGCACGTACGACCGCATCGCCGCCGCCAGAGGACGGGCGGTGTTCTCACGCTTTCCGGTGCGCGGAATCCGCCCCAACGCAGTCCATAACGATGAGGGTGACGGCGAACTGCTGGCCTACGATTTCGAACAGCAGCGCAGCGCGCCGCTCGCGGACGAGATCGACGATTTCGTGCTCGGCTCCGATGCTCGCACCTTGGTGTATGAATCGCACGGAAAACTCCGCGCGATCGACGCCGGGCGCGACCTGCCCGAGAACGGCGATGACGACAAGCCGCTGCCGGAAACCGGGCGCCGCTCCGGCTGGCTCGACCTCGGCCGCATCAGCGTGCTGGTCGAGCCGGCGGCGGAATGGCGCCAGATGCTGCGCGAGGCGTGGCGTCTGCAGCGCGAGCGTTTTTGGGACGCGCAGATGTCGGGTGTCGATTGGGATGCGGTGCTGACCCGCTACGAACCGCTGCTCGAGAAGATCCGCACGCGGGACGAACTCTCGGATCTCATCTGGGAGATGCACGGCGAGCTCGGTACCTCGCATGCCTACGAGTCCGGCGGCGACAAGCCGCTTCCGCCGCAGTACAAGAACGGTTTCCTGGGCGCCGAGATGCATTGGGATGCCGCCGCCGGCGGGTATCGCATCGACGCGATCCTGCGCGGCGACCCGTGGAACCGCGATTTCGATTCGCCGCTCGCAGCGACTGGACTCGACGTGCGCGCCGGCGACGTGCTGGTGGCGATTGGCGGCCATGCGCTCACGCAGCGCGTCGGACCGGGTTCGCTGCTGGTGAACCAAGCCGGACGCGACGTCGTGCTGACGGTTGCCCGGGACGGCGATGTTCGTCGCGTGCTCGCACGCACGCTGCGCGACGAACGGATGCTGCGCTACCGCGCCTGGGTCGACGCGAATCGCAGCCGCGTCCATGCTTCGACCGGCGGTCGCGTCGGCTACGTGCACATCCCCGACATGGGTCCGTGGGGCTTCGCCGAGTTTCACCGCGGCTACCTCAACGAATTCGATCGCGGCGCGCTGATCGTCGACGTGCGGTACAATCGGGGCGGCCACGTCTCGTCGCTGCTGCTGGAAAAGCTGGCGCGCAAACGGGTCGGGTATGACGTCGCGCGCTGGACGCCGCCATCGCCCTATCCCGAAGAGTCGGTCGCCGGACCAATGGTCGCGATCACGAACCAGTTCGCGGGTTCCGACGGCGACATTTTCAGCCACTGCTTCAAACTCTACGGCCTCGGACCGCTGGTCGGGATGCGTACCTGGGGCGGCGTCGTCGGCATCAACCCGCGACATCGTCTCGTCGACGGCACCCAGACCACCCAACCGGAGTTTTCGTTCTGGTTCACCGACGCCGGCTGGGACGTCGAGAACTACGGTACCGATCCGACGCTCGAAGTCGACGTCGCGCCGCAGGATACGCTCGCCGGACGCGATCCGCAGCTCGACGCCGCGTTGCGGCTGATCGGCGAGGCGTTGCTGACCGCACCGTCGCCGCCCACCTTCCCGCCGCGCCCCAATCGCGCGCTTGCTCGGTAGGGCAGCCTGGGGCTCCCCGGCCGGCGTTCGCCTTGACCCTTCGGGGGCGCCATAGTACAATACGCGAGCCGAAGCAGGGTCGCGAGACCCTCACCGGATGCCCGCGGGCGATCCGGTCATTCCTTGGATAGCGGGGACCGCTTCGGCGTCTTCGCTTTTTTGTGTCCCTTCTGGAGAGTTTGTCATAGCACGACCGCTTCGCGTCAACGAGCAGATCAGAATCCGCCAAGTTCGCGTCATCGACGATGCCGGCCAACAGCTCGGCGTCATCAACACCGAGGAAGCCCTCGGGATGGCCCGCGCCAAGGGTTTGGACCTCATCGAAGTGTCACCGACCGCGGTCCCACCGGTCTGCCGTATCGGTGATTACGGTCGTTTGAAGTACGAGCAGTCGAAAAAAGATAAAGAAGCGCGGAAGAAACAGCGCAACTGGGAGTTGCGCGAAGTGAAGCTGCGGCCCAAGATCGATGTCCACGATTACGAAGTCAAGGCGAAGATGGCCGAACGTCTTCTGCTCGACGGCGGAAAAGTCAAAGTCACGATCATGTTCAGGGGCCGTGAGATCACCTACACCGCGTTTGGAAAACGGCTGCTTGACCGGGTCGCGAAAGATCTCGAAAACAGCGCGATCGTCGAACGCGAAGCCAAACTCGAAGGCAAGAACATGTTTCTCATCCTGGCACCGCGTGCCACCCCGCTCGGTCCGCCGCGTTTCGTCCATCTGAAGACGGACACGGCCCACCACGACGCCGAAGCCGCCGTTCATCACGATGAACCCGAGGACGTCGCCGAAAACGGAGTGAGCACGGAAGCGGTCGCCACCATCGGGGGAGCCAGTGCCTAAAATCAAAACGCACCGCGGGACCGCGAAACGGGTCAAGGTGAGCGCCAACGGCATCGTGACGCATCGCCACCAGTTTTCGGGCTGCGGCCACATTCTCAGCAAGAAGTCGCGCAATCGCAAGCGGAAGTTCCGCAAGGATCAAGCGACGTTCAAAGGTGATCTGAAGCGCTTCGCGCCGCAGATTCCCTACCTTCTCTAAGGAGCGTTTGAGAAATGGCACGTATCAAGCGCGGCGTCTCGAAGATCAAGCACCGCCGCAAGGTGATGAAGCTCGTCAAGGGCTTCCGGGCTGCACGCCGCCGCAATTATCGCGTCGCCAACGAGGCGCTGCTCCATTCGCTCGCCTACGCTTTCCGCGACCGTCGCGTGCGCAAGCGCGACTTTCGGGCGCTCTGGATTGCCCGCATCAACGCGGCCGCCCGTCGCGAGGGCTTGAGCTACTCCAAGCTGATCGCCGGGCTCAAGAAGTCGGGCGTCAACCTCAACCGCAAGGCGCTGGCCGACCTGGCCGTGCACGACGCGGCGGCCTTCGGCCGCCTGCTGACGCTCGCCAAAGACGCCCACACCCGGACCGAAACCGCCGCCTGACACAGCTGCGGTAACCTCGAGAAAGGCGGCCGGCACCGGCCGTCTTTTTAGCGTGCCGTCGCCGCCAGCGCGATCGCGACGTGGGCGCCGATCCCCGAGGCCATCGCGCCCTCGTCGATGTCGAACGCTGGATGGTGGTTGGGAAAGGCGTGCGCATCGTTCCCGGCGCCCAAGAACACGAAACACGCCGGAACGCGCTGTGCGAAGTACGAGAAGTCCTCGCTGCCCATGACCGGCGAAATCTCGACCACACGGTCGGCGCCGAACGTCGCGCTGAGGGTGCGGGTGACGAACGCCGCCTCGACGGGATCGTTCGCGGTGACCGGATAGGACGGGTGCCAGTCGAGGTGCGCCGTCGCATTGGCGGCAGCGCAGGTGTGCTCGGCGATACGGCGGATGCGGCTTTCGAGCGTCGCGCGCGTTTCCTCGCTGAAGGTCCGCACCGTTCCCTTGAGTGCGACGCGCGGCGGGATAACGTTGTAGGTAGTACCGCCGTTGATCGCGCCGAGGGTCACGACCGTCGGCTCGAGCGGGTCGATCTCGCGGCTGACGATGCGCTGCAAACCGCTGACCACGTCGGCCGCCGTCACGATCGGGTCGACCGAGCGGTGCGGCATGGCACCGTGGCCTCCCAACCCCTCGATGACCAGATCGAACGAGTCGACCGCGGCCATCATCGGGCCCGGGCGCAATCCAAACATCCCGCTCGGATAGATAGAGACGATGTGGATGCCGTAGGCGCGCTCGATGCCGAAGCGCTCGATCAGGTCGTCCTTCAGCATCGCGGCGGCGCCCCCGCCGCCCTCCTCGGCCGGCTGGAATACGAACGCGATACGGCCGCGGATCTCCGCGACCCGGTCGCGCAGCACGGCGGCCGCACCCAAGAGCATCGCCACATGCGCATCGTGACCGCAGGCGTGGGTGACGCCCGGATTTTGCGAGACGTACGCGACGTCGTTCTCCTCGGTCATCGGGAGCGCGTCCATATCGGCCCGCAGCATGATCGTCGGCCCGGGCAGCGAGCCGGCGAGCAGTCCCACCACGCCGGTACGGCCGATGCCCTCGTGCGTCTCGATCCCGAGTTCGCGCAGTTTCGCCGCAACGAACTTCGCGGTGCGCACTTCAGCGAAGGCGAGTTCCGGATGGGCGTGGAGGTCGCGCCGGATCGCGATCGTCTCGGCGACGAGTTCCGGGGGCACGGCGATAGCGGTCATGCCCGGCGAGTTCGCCGCTGCGCGGCGGCACACTCTCGACCGGCGCGACAAGGGCGTCGACCTCCTACGGCGTACGTTGTGCCGCAGCACGTGAGGATGGTGTCGTTTCCATGAAAGTTACGCGATCCGGGTTTGTCGGCGGGCTCGCTGCCGTGTTCGCGGCCTCGGCCCAACCGGCTTGGGCCGCCGCGCTTTCGACGGTCGACCCGGTCGCGCCGGCGCGCGCGACGCCGGCCGAAGCGTTGGCGTGGCTGCGCGCGGGCAACGAACGCTTCCGCGCCGGCGGCATGCGACGGCTGCCGGCGCCGTCGGCCAAATACCCGCAGCGTCCGTGGGCCGTCGTGTTCAGCTGCGCCGACACCCGGGTCGCGCCGGAGATCGTGTTCGATTCGCTCCATTTCGGCGATCTGTTCGTATGCCGCACGGCCGGCGAGGTATCCAATCCGGATGTGGTCGGATCGATCGAATACGCGGTGGCCGAGTTCCACGCGCCGTTCGTGCTCGTGCTCGGCCATAGTTCGTGCGGCGCGTGCGACGCGGCGATCGCGACCTTCGATGGCGGCCCGATTCCGCCGGCCTCCATCGTTTCGCTCGTGCAAGCGATCGCACCGGCGGTTAGCCGCGTGCCGCGCGACGATCCCGATCGCCTGCGCAAGGTGATTGAAGTGAACGCAGCGCTCACGGCCGCAGCGCTGGCGACGAGCCCGATCATGAAGGCGGCGATCGCGAACGGCACGCTCCGCGTTGCGTCCGGCTATCACGATCTGGCGTCGGGCCGCGTGAGCATCCACACCTGACGCGCGTCGAGCGCGACGATGGATAACACGCAAGTCGGCATCCTTCTGGGGTTGCTCGTCGCGGCGATTCCGCTCGTCGCGTTGGCAAAGCGGGTGAATGTCTCGTATCCGATCGTCCTGGTGCTCGGCGGTTTGGTGCTCGGCTTCATCCCGGGCCTGCCCCACGTCCAGCTCGACCCCAACATCGTGCTGCTGCTCTTTCTGCCGCCGCTGCTGTACTGGGAAGCGATCACCGCCCCGACCGACACCATGCTGGAAAACGCCGGACAGATCGGCGTGCTCGCCTTCGGGCTCGTGATCGTGACGACGGTCGTGGTCGCGGCCGTCGCGCACATGATCATCCCCGCCATGCCGTGGGGCGCGGCGTTCGTGCTCGGGGCGATCGTGTCGCCAACCGATGAGCTGGCCGCCGTTCCGGTACTCGAACACTTCCGGCTTCCGCGGCATCTGATCGCCATCATCGAAGGCGAGAGCCTGCTCAACGATGCGACCGCGCTCGTCATCTATGCGACGGCGGTCACGGTCGTGGCAACCGGCACGTTTCATGCGAGCGGCGTCCTGTTGCTGTTCGTTGAAGATGTCGTCGGGTCGGTTGCGATCGGATTCCTGGCCGGCCGCCTGGCCGTCGAGCTGTGGCGGCGCATCAAGGACCCGCAACTGCAGTCGGTGATCTCCTTCACCGTGCCGTTCCTGGCCTACGTCCCAGCGCAATATCTCGGCCTCTCGGGCGTGCTCGCCGTCGTGACCGCCGGGGTGTATGCGAACTGGTTCACGCCGCGCGTGTTGGCGCCCGCGTCGCGCACCCAGCTCGTCGGCTTTTGGAACACGCTCGTGTTTGTCGCCAACGCGGTCTTGTTTCTGCTCGTCGGTCTTCAGCTTCATGATGTCGCGCACGCCGCGTTTGCCCGCGATTCGTGGCAAGTCGTCCTCGGATACGCCTTCGTTATCAATGCCGTCATCATCGTGGTGCGTCTCGTCCTGGTCGTGCTGGCGGAATATGCGCCGACGGCTGCACCGGCCGACCACGCGGCACCGGACTGGAAGCACGCATTGGTGGTGGCGTGGTCGGGGCTGCGCGGCGCGGTCTCGCTGGCGGCAGCACTCGCGATCCCGCTGGTCCTTCCGGACGGTGCGCACTTTCCGCACCGCGATCTGATAATTTTCCTGACCTTCACGGTCATCTTGGTCACGCTGGTCGGTGGTGGCCTCACGTTGCCGGCGGTCGTGCGGAAGCTGAAAATCAAGGGCGGCGGCAACGAAGAGCGCGAAGAGATCCGGCTCGCGATGATCCGCAGTACCGATGCGGCGCTGGCACGCATCGATCAGCTCGAAACGGACGGACGGATCGAGTCCGACCATGCCGCGGCGATCCGCCGGCAGTTCGAACACAAGCGGGAGGGCCTGCGCGCGGGTGATGCGGCGAGCAAGAGGGCGCATCTCGCGCAGCACGTCGAGGCGGAGCGCGCTATTCTCGATGCCCAGCGACAGGCAATCATCGAGATGCGCGAGCACGGCGAGATCGACAATGTCATCATGCGAAAATTGTTGACCGATCTCGACCTGGCCGCGTCGCGCCCCACCTTGCAATCGCAGGAGTGACGACGCGATGACGGCGCTTCGCGTCCCCGGCGATAAATCGATCGCGCACCGAGGGCTGATGCTCGCGGCGCTCGCGGCCGGGACGTCGCGGCTCGGGAACGTACCCGATGGGCTCGACGTGCAGTCGACGCAGCGCGCGATGCGCGCCCTTGGCGCCACCCTGCACGTCGCCGGCGATGGAGCCTTGATCGTCGCGGGCTGCGGCGGCGCATTTACCGCGCCGGCCGGCCCGATCGACTGCGGTAACAGCGGTACCACGATGCGGCTGCTCACCGGCCTGCTCGCAACGCGCGCGATCGACGTGACACTTACGGGCGATGCGTCGCTCCAGTCGCGGCCCATGCGCCGCGTCGCGGGTCCGCTGGCGGCCTTCGGTGCACGGATCGATCTCAGCGGCGGCGGCACGGCGCCGATGCGCGTGCGCGGGAATCCCGATGCACGGGGTGCGGAGGTCGCCGTTACCGTCGCCAGCGCGCAGGTGAAGTCGGCACTTCTGCTCGCGGCCCTTGGAGCACACGGACGCACGCGGCTCAGCGGCGAGCTTGCGACCCGCGATCATACCGAGCGGCTGCTGCGAGCGTTCGGCGTCCCCGTCGATTCCGCCGGCGGGATGCTCGCCATCGAAGGGCCGGCGGTTCTGCGCGCGACCGACCTCGACGTACCCGGCGACATCTCGAGCGCGGCATTTCTGTTCGCTGCCGCGGCGGCGGTGCCGGGCGCTTCCGTGACCGTCGACGACCTCGGGTTGAATCCCACGCGCACCGCGTTCCTCGACGTACTGCGCCGCTTCGGCGCGTCCGTCGATGTCGTTCCGCATGCCGACGGCGCCGAGCCGCGCGGGAGCGTGACCGTCTACGGCGCGCCGCTGAAGGGAATCGCGATCGAACCCGTTGAGGTTCCCGGCCTCATCGACGAGCTGCCGCTGGTCGGCGTGCTGGGCGGCTTCGCGCTCGGCACGACGACGGTGCGCGGCGCAGCCGAACTGCGGGTGAAGGAGTCCGATCGCATCGATGCGTTTGCCGCCGCGGCGCGCGCGCTCGGCATCGCGGTCGACACGGCGCCCGACGGCTTTGCGGTCCACGGTCCAGCGCAGTGGCACGACGGCGACGTCGTGACCCACCACGACCACCGCATCGCGATGGCATTTTCGGTCGCTGCGCGCGCCGCCGGTGTGCGCCTGCAGCTCGACGATCCGGACTGCGCGGCCGTGTCGTTTCCAAATTTCGCCGCCGCGCTGGACGCCGTGCTTTGACGCCGTGGCGCGCGGCCGTGATCGGACATCCGGTCGCGCACAGCCGGTCACCGGCGCTGTTCGCTCGCTTCGCCGCCGCGAGCGGCGTGTCGCTGACGTACGAGGCGGTCGACGTTCTGCCCGAGGCGCTCGCCGCGACGTTGGCCGCGTGGCGCACCGATCGAAACTTCCTCGGCTGCAACGTGACGCTGCCGCACAAGGAACGCGCGCTCGCGCTGGCCGACCGGGCCGAATCGAGCGCGCTCGCCTGCGGCGCCGCCAACGTGCTCACGCGCGTCGACAGAACGCTGGTCGCCGGGAATACGGACGTCGACGGCGTCGAGGCCGCGCTGGCGCAGGCGGGCGTGGCGCTCGCCGGCACGCGCGTCGCGATTCTCGGCACCGGCGGCGCGGCGCGCGCCGTCGCCGAGGCGGCCCGGCGCAGCGGCGCAGCCGGGCTCGTCATGGCGGGACGAGACCCCGGCCGTGCCGCCGAGCTCGCCGCGGCGTTCGGCGGCCGCGCGGTTGCGCTCGACGCGGTACCGCCCTCCGACCTCTACGTAAATGCGACGTCGCTGGGCATGGTCGGCGAGCCCCAGCTCTCGCTCTTGCCGCGCGATGCGGCACCGCCGGCCGCCGCCTTCGATGTGGTCTACGTCCCCGAAGCGACGCCGTTCATTCTCGAGGCTCGCGCGCGCGGGCTCCGGACCGTCACCGGCACGGCCATGTTTGTGGCCCAGGCGGCGGCCACATTCGAGCGTTGGTTCGGGTTCGCGCCGAAGGACCAGGCGGAGTGAGACGTTCTGTGCCAGCCCTCATCCTGATTGACGAGGCGAAGCCGAGGTGGATTCAGCCTCCGCAGGAGGCTGAATCCGTATGAGCCTGCGCCACCTCACCGCCGGCGAATCCCACGGCGCCGCCCTGGTCGGCATCATCGAAGGAATTCCCAGCGGGCTCCCGCTCGATGTCACGACCCTGCACGCCCAGGCCCGGCGGCGCAAGCTGGGTTTCGGCCGCGGCAATCGCCAGACGATCGAGACCGACGAGGTCCGCATCGTCGCGGGCGTACGGCGCGGGGTGACGATCGGCAGCCCGATCGCCTTGATCATCGAAAATCGCGATCACGCGCGCTGGGCCGAGATCATGCGGGTCGACGCTCCGGACGACGACGCGCCGGCGGCTCGTGCCGTGCATGTCCCACGTCCGGGCCATGCCGACCGCGTCGGCGGCATCAAGTATGCGCGTGAGGATCTGCGCGACGTGCTCGAACGTGCCAGCGCGCGCGAAACGGCGATGCGGGTCGCGCTGGGCACCGTTGCCCGCACGCTGCTCTCGCAGTTGGGCGTCGAACTGGCCAGCCGGGTGGTGCGCATCGGCAGCGCAGTCGACACGACGCCCTGGCGTAACGTGCCGAGCGAGGTGATCGACGCGTCGCCCGTGCGTGCGCTCGATCGAGACGCCGCCGCAGCGATGGTCCGCGAGATCGAGGCGGCGCGCGACGCCGGCGACGCGCTCGGCGGCGTGTTCGAGGTCGTCGCAGTGAACGTGCCGGTTGGACTCGGGTCCTACGTGCAGTGGGACCGCCGGCTCGAAGCCGAGGTCGGCCGCGCGTTCCTCTCGCTCAATGCGATCAAAGGCGTCGAGCTCGGGCTGGGTTTCGGGGCCGCGTCGCGCATGGGTTCGCAGGCTCACGATCCGTACGAACCCGGCGACGGCACGCGCACTCGCTACCGCAGCAACAACGCCGGCGGGATCGAAGGCGGTATGTCGACCGGCCAGCCGATCGTCGTGCGCGTCGGGATGAAGCCGATCGCGACGCTGATGAAGCCGTTGGATTCGGTCGATCTGCGGACCGGCGAGGCCGTCAAAGCCCACATCGAGCGCGCCGATACGTGCGCGGTTCCCGCCGCAGCGGTGATCGGTGAGTCGCTGCTCGCACTGGTGCTCGCCGAAGCCGTGCTCGAGAAGTTCGGGGGCGACAGCCTCGACGAACTGGTCGAACGGGTACGCGCCTGGGAAGCGACCGTGCGTGAACGGTAACATCTATCTCTGCGGCGCGTCGGGAAGCGGGAAGTCGACCGTCGCGCCGCTGCTCGCCGAACGCCGCGGGCTCACTGCGCTCGACCTCGACGTGCTGATCGAAGCGGATGCTCAGCGGCCGATCGCGCGCATCGTCGACGACGACGGCGAGCCGGCCTTTCGGATTCGCGAACGGGACGCGCTGGCGCGCGTCGCATCGCGCTGCGGTGCGGTGGTCGCGCTGGGCGGCGGCACGCTCGAAGACGGGGCGAACCGGCGCGCCATCGCCGAGAGCGGGATCCTCGTCTTTCTCGACGCGTCGGTGGCGACGTGCAGTGCCAACACCGCCCAGGATGCCGGGCGACGGCCGCTGCTGCGTGAGCCGGGCGCGCTCGAACAACTGCACGCCGCACGCCGGCCGCGGTATCGCGATGCTGCGATCTCGGTTGCGGTCGACGGCCTGACGGCGCCCGCCGTCGCGGCGGCAATCGACGACCGGCTACGCGCCGAGCGCGTGATTCGCGTCGAAACGCCGCACCCATACGACGTCTGCATCGGCGAGGCGGTGATCGAGACGCTGCCCGACCGAATCACACCCCGTAGCGGGGGCCGGGTCGTCGTCGTCGCCGATCGCGCCGTCGAGGGGATCGCAACGCGCGTCGCGCGTGCCTATCACGACGCCGGTTTCCACGCCACCCTGCTCGACGTCGACGCGGACGAAGCGCTGAAATCGCTCTCCGGTGTCGCTACGCTGTACGAACGCTTCGCCGAGGCGCGGCTCGACCGGCGCGGGATCGTCGTCGGCATCGGGGGCGGGACGATCGGCGACGCTGCCGGATTCGCCGCGGCGACGTACCAGCGCGGCGTGCCGTTCGTCGCTTTACCCACGACGCTGTTGGCCGCGGTCGATTCCGCCATCGGCGGCAAGACCGCGATCAACCTCCCGGCCGGAAAGAACATGGCCGGAACGGTCACGCAGCCGGCCTATGTCGCGATCGCGCCGCAGGTGCTGCGCTCGCTGCCGCCGCGCGACGTCGTCTCGGGTTACGGCGAAATGCTGAAGTACGGCCTGGCGCTCGATGCCGAACTCTACGCCGCACTGCGGGCCGGCGAGGCAGCGCTGATGGACGATCCGGCGACCGCGCTCGATGCGATCGCGCGCTGCGTCGAACTCAAGGCGGCGATCGTCGTCAGCGATGAGGAAGACCGGACCGGCGTGCGCGCCGTCCTCAATTTCGGGCACACCGTCGCCCACGCGCTCGAGAAGGTCGCCGGCTACGGGGCGCTGCGCCACGGTGAGGCCGTGATCGTCGGTATGCGCGCGGCCTTGGCGCTTTCGGTTGCCCGCGGACACTTGAGCGACGCTGCGCGGCAACCGGTCGACGCGCATCTCGCCTCCCTTTCGGTGCCGGACGCCTGGCGCGCGCTCGATCGCGAAGCGGTCGTCGACGCGACCCGCGGCGACAAAAAGCGCCACGCCGGCGGCACCCAATTCGTCCTGATCGACGCGATCGGCAGCGCACGCCTCGACGACCGGGTCGGCCCGGAGGACGTGCGCGCCGCACTCGCGACGCTGGGTCTTGTATGAACATCCTGGTCGTCAACGGTCCCAACCTCAACCTACTGGGCGAACGCGAGCCGGAGATCTACGGACGCACGACGCTGCGCGAGCTCGAACACCAGGTCGAGGCGCGCGCCAGCGAACTCGGGCAGCACGTCCGTTTCTTTCAGTCGAATCACGAAGGCGAACTGATCGACATGCTGCACAACCAGCGCGCCTGGGCCGATGCGATCCTCATCAACCCTGCAGCGTTCACGCACTACTCGTACGCGATCCGCGACGCGCTGCTGGCGATCAGCGTGCCGGCCGCCGAGATCCACCTCTCGAACATCGACGAACGCGGCGAACGCGAGGAGTACCGCCGCATTTCGGTGATTCGCGATGTCTGCGTCGTACGCTTCATCGGCCTCGGCGTCGGTTCGTATCTGGCCGCACTCGAGTATTTCGCCCGCGACGCCGGCATCGAGGTATGATCCAGCGGCGCCTGGGCCGCGACGGGCCGCTCGTCGGTGCGATTGGCCTGGGCTGCATGGGACTCTCCGAGTTCTACGAGCCGGTCACCGAACGCGACGCGATCGCCACGATCCATCGCGCGCTGGAGTGCGGCATGACGATGCTCGACACGTCCGACATGTACGGCCGCGGTGAAAACGAACGGCTCGTCGGCCGTGCCGTGCGCGACCGTCGCGATCAGGCCTTCGTGGCGACGAAAGGCGGCCTCTTACGCCGCCCTGACGACCCGGACTGGCGCGGCCGCAACGGCCGCCCGGACTACCTCCGTCAAGCCTGCGACGCGTCGCTCGCGCGCCTGGGTCTCGACGTGATCGACCTCTACTACCTGCACCGCGTCGACCCCGACGTCCCGATCGAAGAGAGCGTCGGCGCTTTGGCGGAACTGGTCGCCGCCGGAAAAGTGCGGTACATCGGGCTCTCGGAGACCGACGCCGATACGCTCCTGCGCGCTTCGGCCGTCGCGCCGATCGCGGCATTGCAAAGCGAGTACTCCCTCTTTACGCGTGACGTAGAAACGAACGGTGTCTTAGCGGCGACGCACGAGCTCGGCATCGCGGTGGTTGCCTACGCGCCGCTTGGTCGCGGGATGCTCGCGGGCGCAGCTCCCCTAGTGGCGGGACTTGGCTCGGGCGATGTCCGCCGACGCGTGCCGCGCTTCGATCCCGAGAATCTCGAAGTCAATGCGATGCTGGTGCAAACGTTGAACGACCTTGCGCACTCCGCCGGGCTAACCCCAGCGCAGCTCGCGCTCGCATGGGTGCTTTCGCGAGGCGGCGATCTGATCGCATTGCCCGGCTGCGACCGTCCGACGCAGGTGGAAGAAGACGCCGCCGTGTCCGACCACGCGATCGGGCCCGCCGTCTTTTCCGCTCTCGGCCGGCGATTTGGTCCGGGCGCCGCAGCCGGCTCGCGGTTCCGCGACGTTCTTCACGGGCCCGCGCGTTGATCTCGAAAAGCTACCGAGCTCTAGCTCATGGTGGTTCACGCAACGCGTGAACCACGCATTCTACTGAGAGCGTCTGCGTGCAACGGCTCATCGTCGGTAAACACATACCGGCCAGGGCGCCCGCACGACATGAGGAGACATTTATGGAAGACGAAGTGCGCGACGACCATGCACATCACGAAATCACGATAATCGTCAACACACGACCGACTCCGTGGCCGAAGCACGAGATATCCTTCGACGAAGTCGTGAACATCGCGTACCCCACACCTCCGTATCCGCAGACGAAATACACGGTCTCATACACGAACGGGCCCAGGGGTCACGAGCACGGAACGCTGGTTAAAAACCAGTCCGTCCCCGTCAAGAACGAGATGGTCTTCAGTGTCACGGCTACAAATCAATCTTAACGATGACCTGCGCCGCCTGCGCGAAGACGGGTTCGACGTCGATATTTTTGAACGGGCACCTCCTCGTTCGCGGGGTCGCCTATGTTACGTCGAAGCGCGAGATTGTGAGAGGCGCTATCGCTGCGCGAACCCTGCGTCTGGAGGGTGATAAGACGCTCCCGCCCGAGGATCACGTCGTTCGGTTCATCGGCGAGTTCCCGTGCGATAAAGACGGCAACCGCATATCCGATATCGGCGGCTCGCCAGAAACGGTCAAGATCGCGGACGGCCTCATCGCGACGACGCTACTGTCTAGCAAACCGACGGGCGGCTACAAAGACTACTACGAGATGATGACGCGATACATCGAAATAATCGAAAACGAGGCGAAAGCCCTCAATAAGGACGTTACGTCGCGCCAGTATCTGCCATGGGAACCGGAGCCCGAGGAGTCCGTGTTCCGCCACATTGATACCTCGACCAGTCGGGCCGGATTGACCGGAGTCAACGCAAAACTGGAGGGGGAGCGGGTCGGTATAGTCGGAATTGGCGGCGCGGGTTCATACGTACTCGATCTCGTCTCCAAAACCGGCGTTAAAGAGATCCACCTTTTCGACGGCGACTATATCGAAACGCACAATGCCATTTCGTGCACCCGGTGCGATCGGCCTCGAGGAGCTACGAACTCGCCCCAACAAGGCTGTCTACTGGCGAGATCGCTACGATATCCTCCGCCGTTCGATCGTTGCACACGATGCCTTCGTCACCGCGGAGAATGCTTACGAGCTTGCTGACCTGACGTTCGTTTTCATCTGTGTCGATTCTGGGTCGTCGAGGCGAATGCTGGTTGAAAAGCTCACCGAGTTCAACAAGGACTTCGTGGACGTCGGAATGGGCCTGGGGCGTTCCGACAACGAGTCGGTTTACGGTCAGGTCCGAACAACGGTAAGCTTGCCGGGTATGCGAGATCACTTCGACCGTCACGTGGATTTCAGCGACGCACGCGACGACGTCTATGCGACCAATATTCAGATCTGCGACCTTAATTGCCTGAACGCAACCTGCGCCGTCATAAAGTGGAAGAGGATCCGTGGCTTCTACGCTAACTTCGTGAACGATCTCAACAGCGTGTACATGCTCGAGGGCAACGTCGTGTCGAACGGTACAGAATGAGAATCCGCGTCGGACAATTGAGTCCCGTGTTCGTCGACAACATTCCACCTCTCGAGTCGATGCAACCGGGAATTCTTTACCTCTCAATCAAGTATTGCGGCGCTTCGCATCGATGCGCATGCGGCTGCGGACTTGAGGTCGTTACGCCGCTAAAGCCCGGTGGCTGGACGATGCATTTCGATGGAAGCGTTTCGTTGACTCCATCGATAGGAAATCAGCAGTTTCCGTGTCGTTCACATTATGTTATCCGCAACAATGTCGTTCAGTGGTTGCCTCAATTCACACGCGCCGAAGCTGAAGCCGCGCGTCTGGGCTATTCCAAGCTCCCTGAAAAACTTGCCACGGCTCGAGAGAGTGGCCTCAAAGAATTGTTGAGGCGACTGTTTGGAAACTCGGGGCCGAATGAATAAGGGGTCCTCTAATGGAGCACGACGATGAGAGACACTACTGCTAAAAAAGACAGTGAGCATCGAACCAATCCCGGGTCTTCCTGGGAAAACCCTCGACGATTTCCCTGCGTGACGTTCGAGCGTTCACCCCACGCGTGCGGCTAAGTCCATCTGACACAACTCGCTGACGCCGCCGGCCCTTAGAGAGCCCCCAGGGAGGCCGGTGCGCTCGCCGCGAATTATTTATGCGCAGCGTGTGCTTTGCGAACCCCGTCTGCTGTGCGATGTCGACGCTGGGGTCACGCAAAGCACACTTAACGATGGGTTCGATCATGGAACGTTATTGTGTGGAACCTGGGGGTCCTGGGGCGAGGCGTCGCGCTGGACGTGCTTCTCTTTGAGAAGCCGTGCCATGACGGCAAGCCATTGCGGCCAAAGGGGCCGTTGCTCGTCACTAATTCATTTGCAATGTTGTTGACGAAGGAATTGCGCGCCCGAAATACGACTTCCGCGTATTTTGGGCAATCCTGCCACGAATCCGGATCCGAGCCATTGTTCAGGTTACCTACCGACTACGAAAGCGCCTCGGCGACACTCCGGCCGCCTTCGAAAACCACCGCGCAAAATAACACTGGTCCCGAATTCCTACGAGCGTCGCGACTTCTGCTATGGAAAGGCGAGCCAGCTTGAGCAAAAGCTTCGCTCGCTGAAGACGTATTTCACCGAGGTAACGATAAGGCGTTAGTCCGGTAGCAGCCTTGAATGCTCTTAAGAACGTAAATGGGGATAGCCCCACACATGATGCCATGTCCTTAAGCGAAAGAGATTCAGTGGCGTGCAATTCGATAAAGCGTTTGGCACGCTGAATCCGCAGATGATTTCGGCGTGCTATACGCGCATTCTGCAGCGAGGCGGACGACACGTAGTCGAAGATCTCGAACACGAAGGAATCGAATTCGTCCATGTTGTCGATCGAGAGTGCGTGCTCGAAGTTTCGCAGTTTGGGGACCCGTAGCGTATCTCGCGCAAAGAGTGGACGCTCATCCTCATCCAGCGCCCCTGGACGAAGCGAGATGATTATCCCGCCGCCGAGCGATCTTGGGTTATGTCTGCAGCCGAAGTTATAACCAGGCGCACCCGTGACCAAGGTGCTATCGTCGATTTCATCGATTCCGTTTCGCCCATGAAAATGCCACCGTTCCGTCCCTTGCGCGACCATCGGCGCGGCAAACGACTTCTCTCCGGTGACTCTCGGCATATGCACTCCGCGTTCGTATCTGTATATCGTGCAGAGCGTTGACCACCGCATCGGGATATGCACGCCGCAGCGCGAATCGAGCGTCTCAGGTGGATCGGCCTGGGCTTCGATCTCGACTCCCTTTGAATCGATCACTCTCAACGTTCCGTCCCAGCTAGAATCCGAAAAAGCCCCCAGAGCACCAGCGTGCTGCCTCCGAAACGTGCAATCCAGATCCCGCGAGCCGACGCCTTCTCCGCCCAGGCAAATATCATGAGAGCGACCCACCAAGCGACGTTCATGATCCCAACGACGAACAGCAAAAGCATTAGTGGCGCACAACAGCGTAGGCACGATGTCGCGTAGCTCTTGCCATCGTGACAACGGGTGAGATCGCGCGCGAAGCCCGGGGTGAGTTGATAGAGGCCGATCGCGATAAGCACCCCGCCAGCGAGTGCGTGGCTATTGAGCAACATTCCATCCGACAGTAGGCCCTGCTTCGACAACAGCCACTGCGTGAGGGTAGCAAAGGCAGCGAACCCGGCCCAGGCCGCCGTATAAATGGCGGCAAAGCGGAACATCGATGGGGTATCGCTGAGGACAAAAGCGGCCGGCAATGCGCTCGGCAACATCATCGCAACCATCATGATCGACCACATCAGGAAGACGCGGAGAACGTAGTACGGAGTCCATTCGGCCGGCATAGCCATTGTGGTTCCGTCCAACATGCTCATCGACGTCATGGTCAGGGTCATTCCGGCAGTGAGCAGGTACGCCCATGCGGCCGCGGCGAGCAAGCACAGGACACCAAGCGGAAGGAGCTTAGAGGTAGCGATCACCGACGTTCTAGCTTACGTTTCCGGTACTCGCCGCTCGTCGCTTCGCGGCTGCGTACGGATCCTCCTGAACATCAGCCCACCGGGGGTCGGGAGGCGCGTCGTAATTGTCGTGCCAGTTCCACCACGCGTACGGCGGTGTCTGGGCGTAACCATCGGGTGAGTCTTCCCACGTTTCCTGGCGCCCTAGCGCGGTCACATCAAGATAGCTCCACGTGCTCCCTAGCGCCTCGTCGCCACGATTATCGATGAAGTAGGTACGGAACACCCGGTCGCCATCTCGGAAGAAAACGTTCGTGCCATGCCACTCATCGACGCCGAAATCCGCGTCGAAACTGTCGGTCATGGTGTACCAGGGCATCTTCCAGCCCATCCGCGCCTTAACGCGGTCAATATCGGCCTGCGATGCGCGAGAAGCGAACGCCAGAGTCGTGTCGCGGGCGTTCAGGTGCGCGACGTGACCGATATTGTCGGCGATCAACGAGCAGCCACGGCAGGCATGATCGGGCCAGCCAAGCACGCCTGGTTCGTGGAAGGCGCGATAGACGATAAGCTGGCGGCGGTCTTCGAACAGATCGCGGAGACTAGCATTGCCGTTTGGCCCGATAAACTCGTACCTCTTCTCCACGGCCATCCACGGCATGCGTCTTCGCTTCGCCGCTAGCGCGTCGCGCGCACGCGTTAGCTCTTTTTCGCTAACGAGCAACTGCGCACGGGCAGCCTCCCATTCTTGCGGCGAAACAATCGGGGGCCTGATCACAAGAGTGTCTGCCTTCCTCGCGATGAGGGCGTCGACGACGAGTTCATGGTTGCGGCCACGTTCATCCTTACCCAGTTCGGGGCAGATAGCGCCGCGTATTTGGACAAAATTGCCGTCTTGGCGTAATGAAGCTGGACCGGCTCCAAGCACAGCGAACGGACGTTCAACGATGGGCCTACAGCAGACGCAATGCTAGCGCGTCGCGGAGCCGCATCGGCGTTAGAACAGGCGTTCTGCTCGTCGTAACGCGCTGTTTTACGACCGGTACACGCGCCTGACTTTCTCAAAACTCGCTGCCCGACCCGACAAGGAAGGCGACATGGAACGCATTCCGCTTACACTACCTGGCGCGAGCGAGGACTACCGGGCCTCTCGTGAAGGGCTGCAGGCTGCCGAATTGGAGCTGCGGGAGCACGTCGAACGTGTAGCGGAGATGCGGCGGGCTCTGCCGCCGGGGCCGATCGTGCGCGATTACGAATTCTTTGATGGCGCTCAGCTGGTGAAGCTTTCCGAACTCTTTGCGGACGGAAAGCCGTATCTGGTCGTGTATCATCTGATGTATTGGCAAGACGATGACGAATTTTGCCCGATGTGCTCGATGTGGGTCGACGGCTGGGACGGCATCGCCCATCACGTTTCGCAACGAGCGAATATCGTCGTGGCCGCCTTGGCACCCGTTGCCACGCTGCAAGCGTGGAAGGCGCACCGGCGGTGGCAGCGGATTCGCGTCCTCGCCGACGCCGATCCGTCGTTCGCCCGCGATACCGGAGCCGAAGACGTTGACGGCGACCCTCAGTCGACCGTCCTCGTATTCAAAAAAACGGACCACGGCATTCACCATCTCCTCACCATGCATCCGGAATTCCCCGATGAGAGCCATCGCGGCATCGATCAGCTCTGTCCGACCTGGCACATTTTCGACCTGCTCCCATCCGGCCGCGGCGATTGGAACGCCGCCAACGACTACGTGATGTAGCCCAATAGGGTGGTTCTTGAGGCGCCACTTCTTCAGCTCAAGCCCCCTGCTGCGGCACGCGCTCATCCAAGAAACGAACGTCGGCCATCGTTCAGAGACCCGCCGCGCGCTTACCGGTGCGCGTTTAACACCGTGTCGGTGTCGGAGGGGGGCGCGTCGAGGAGCGCGTGCAGCAGCGGGAGGAAGCGGGCGGCGGGAGAGTGCGGGCGTTCGGGTTCGATGACGTCGTGCGAGAGGCCGGCCCCCACCAAGCGGTGGATGCGCACGTGTTCGCCGCCGGCGCTGCGCCAGCGGGCGACCAGATCGTTGATCGCGCTGTTGTTGACCGAGGTCTCGCCGGCATTGCGCACGATCTCGATATGCTGTGCGCGCGGCGGCCCGGTGCGCGCATCCTCCTGCAGTGCGTCGGCGAGGCCCAGCCCGGCCGCGATCGAGCGGGTCGTGTAGCGATCGTAGCCGTGGTCCGGCGTGCTGCGGCCGCGGTCGAGCGGATCCCAGAACAGGAACCGGTTCGGCGTGCGCTCGAGGACGCTGCGCGTCCAGGCGTGCCAGTCGCGCGGCAGGCGTTTGATACCCAAGAACGGCGCGACGGCGATGGCACGAAAGATACGCGCGTCGCGGTGCGCTGAGTGGAGCGCCAGCGCGCCGCCCATCGAATGCCCGAGCAGCGTGACCTCGTCGCCGAGCGCGACCGCGGCATCGACGATGCGGGCCGCCTGCCGCGTCAGCTCGTCGGTCGTGAGCTGCGCGAGCGCTTCCGACATGCGGTTCTGGTGGCCGTGGCGCGGCAAGCGCGCGATCAGGACGTTGTCGCCGCGCGCGTGCCGCACCTCGGCGAAAGCGCGCCAGGTCCTGGGGCTCGCGGTAAGACCATGCAGCAGCACCAGCACGCGCGGCGTGCGCGCGCCATGATCCAGTATCGTCGTGCGCATTTCGTCGCCGAGGAGTTCCGTCTCGTCGGCGTCCAGCGATGCCGCGAGCGCGGCTGGGTCGAAGCTCATCGCAGCCGGGCTCACTGCAGCGACCGCCGGTGTTGGCCGAGCGCCCACAGCACGGCGACCTGCGTTTTCGCATCCGGCAGCTGATCGTCGCGGATCATCTGCCACAACTCCTCGACGGAGAACACACCCAGCGCGATCTTTTCGTCCTCGTCCGGCTGCGGCGCTCCGATCTCGTACCCGTCGACGACGCAGAAATGGAGCAGCTCGTCGCAGAAACCCGGCGCCGAGTACGCCGACCACAGGCGCTCGACGCGCGCCGCGCGATAGCCGGTCTCCTCACGCAGTTCACGCGTCGCCGCTTCTTCGGGCGTCTCGCCGCGGTTCATGCTTCCCGCGACGGCCTCCCACTGTTCGCGTCCCAGCGGGTGACGATACTGCCGAACGAGCAGCACCTGATCGGGCTGCGGACGCACGATCACGACCACCGCCTGCGCGTGCTCGACCACCTCGAAATCGTGCGGCTTGCCGTCACCGAAGCGCAGTTGGTCGACGCGCAGGCTGACGACGTGTCCTTCGTAGATGCGACGGGTAGCGAGAAGTTCCATAAAGCGGACTCAGACGACCGTCGTGCTCGAGAGCTCTTCGAGCAGGGTCGGCCGATGCGGCTCCCAGCCGAGTTCCCGCGTTGCGCGGCTGCTGTCGATCTGCAGATCGCACGCCAACGCATCGGCGAAGGGTCCCATCACCTGCCGCGCGGCCTCGAGCGAAATCCGTTCGACCGCGCCGCTGCCGCCTGCGGCGCGCGATGCCGCGTGCGCGATCTCGCCGTACGGAATCGCCGCGCCGCGCGTTGCGTTGAAGATGCCGTGCACCTCACGGTGGGCGACCGCGAGCGCGTAGAGTTCGGCCAACGCATCGTGCCGCACGGTCGGCCAACGGTTCGCCCCGTCGCCCACGATGCGCAGGCTCCCGGCCCGCGCAGCTTCCACCATCAAACCGGGGATGCCGCCGCCGTCACCATACACGACGCCGGGACGAATGACGATCGCGCGCAGACGTCCCTGCTGCGAGAGCACCAGCTGCTCGTGCGCGGGACGCCAGGCGACCACATCGAGCGGCGCCGGCGGCGCATCCTCGGCGATCAGCGCGTCGCCGCGCGATCCGTACACCCATACGCCGCTCGTATAGATGAAGGTGCGTCCCGCGGGCAATGCATCCAGCAGTGCCTCCAGCGCCCGGCGCCCAGCTTCCGCGCCATCGGCCGCGGTGTCTTGCGCCAGGTAGACGATCGCGTCGGCTTTCGCGGCCTCGGCGCGCAGGGTGTCGACATCGCGCAGCTCCCCGCGCACCGGTTCGGCACCGAGTCCCCGCACAACCGTCGCGGCAGCGTCGCTGCGCGCCAAGACCCGGACGACGTACGCGTCGTTCCGCAGGGCGCGCACCACGCTGCGCCCGATAAAGCCCGTTCCGCCCGTGAGGAAGACCGGCACGTATGCCCCTATTCTTCTGCGGCGCGGCGTCGCGTCGCGATGGTGACGATGTCGAAGACGATCGCGACTTCCGCCGCGGTGATGAAGGCCCGGATCGCCCAGTGCGGTCCCCAGTCGATTGTAATGAGCGCGAGAACCGCGGCCGCGCAATACGCGATCGCCTTCGTCACGTCAGCGCGAACCGTCGGTGAGGTGGGCACGTAGGCCCGCCGAATCATGACCACGGTGCCTGCGATCACCGCAGCGAGCATGACGGTTCCGAGCGGGCGGCTGGCGGCCAGGGTATGCACCAAGGGAACCGTCCCGAGCGCGACCAGCAACCCGATGACGATCAGCCAGGCGATTTCGGCCGGACGGCTATCCTTCATCGCCGCCGAGTCTTCGGCCGGAGGCAAGACCGGGCCCGGGTCGGCGGGACCCGGCCGCGAAAACGTCGCGGGTGCCGACCGCGCTCAGCCCCCACAGTCCGCGTCTCGCCGCGGTCCGCGATCTGCTCACCCCACGCGGCCGCCGAGCCGCCGCGCTGTTCGGCGCCGAGGGAGCGACCCTGCTGGCCGAGGCGGACCGGGCCGGCCTGCGTCCGCGCGAGCTGTTCGCGACCCCGAGCGGGCTCCAGCGGTTCGACGCCGGCCGGTACGAGGCCGAGGGGATCCCTGTCTTCGAGCTCCCCGACAAAGCCTTTGCGCGGCTCTCGGACCTCGACACCCCCAGCGGGATCCTCGGCATTTTTCCCCTTCCCGAACGCTCGGCCGCCGACGTTTTGGCCCTCCCCGGGCTGGTCCTGGTGCTGGCCGGCGTCAGCGATCCCGGCAACGCCGGGACGCTGGTGCGCTCCGCGGAGGCCTTCGGCGCCGCCGGGGTGCTGTTCGGACGCGGCGGCGCCGACCCGTACGCGCCGAAGGTCGTGCGGGCCGCGATGGGGTCGCTTTTTCGCGTCCCGGTGGCGTCCGTCGCCGCCGACGAGCTCGCGGCAATTGCCAAAGCGAGCGGGCGCCAGATCGTCGTCGCGGATACGGAAGGGGAGGATCTGGGAGCCGTGGCCCTGCCGGGCGACGCGATCGTGGCGATCGGGAACGAGCGCCGCGGGGTGCGGGACTGGCTCCCGCAGTGGGATCGGGCGGTTCGCATTCCGCAGCGTGGAATGACCGAGAGTTTGAACGCCGCCGTCGCGGGGAGCATCGTTTTATACGAGATCGCGCGTGTCAAGTAGGCTGTCAAGTCGCCGAAAAAGCCCGTTCTGTCAAGACTTGGCGGCCACGGGCCCCGGTGCTATACTTCCCCTGCCGACGCGAACTGCGCGCCAATCCGCCGAACAGGAGAGGACACCGCCGACGCCATGCGCACCTCCGAAATCTTCTGGAAACTGTTCGCCACCACGGGTTCGATCAATGCGTACCTGATGTACCGGCACCTCCATCCTTCACCCGCTGCCTGACACGAACCGCGCCGTCCCCGAGCGGACGCGCGACAAGCGAAAGAGAAGCTACGGAACGCCCGGTCTGCAAGGATCGGGTGTTCGCTTTTATCGAGTATGACGACGACAAACTATGAGTGACCTCGAAGCGACGCTTACGTCGCTGGCGTCGCGCTTCGACGACGCCGTGCTGCAGGCGCGGGACGCGCACGCCCTCGACGAGGTCCGCGTCGCATTTCTGGGCCGTAACGGCGAGGTGACCGCGGTCCGCCGCGCGATCGGCAGCCTCCCGCCGGCCGAACGGCCCGGAGCCGGCAAGGTGATCAACGCCGCAGTCGCGTCGATGGAAGCGCGGCTGGCCGCGGCGTCCGCGCAGATCGAGCAGGCCGGACTCGAGCGCGCCCTCACCGATACGATCGACGTGACCTTTCCGGCGCCGCCCCCGGCGCTGGGCGCCATCCATCCGGTGCGCCGCATCGCCATCGAGGTGGCGCGTTATTTCACCCGGCACGGCTTTGCCGTCGTGCTCGGCCCGGAGATCGAGACCGACGCCAATAATTTCGACGCGCTCAACATCCCGCCGGACCATCCCGCGCGCGAAGGGCTCGACTCGTTCTACCTGCGTCCCGACGTGCTGCTGCGCACGCACACCTCACCGATGCAGATCCGCGCGATGCGCCGCCACGGGCCGCCGATCGCGATCATCGTGCCCGGCAAGGCCTATCGGCGCGACGCGGTCGACGCGCGCCATGGCTATATGTTCCACCAGGTCGAAGGGCTGATGGTCGGCGAGGGGGTCCACTTCGGACACCTCAAGGGGATGCTGGTCGGCATGTGCCGGGAACTCTTCGGTCCCGCGGCCGACGTGCGGTTCCGGCCGTCGTTCTTCCCATTCACCGAGCCCTCGGCCGAGATCGACGTGAAGTGTCCCGCCTGCGGCGGGTCCGGGAGTGCCTGCCGCACGTGCGGCGGCAGCGGCTGGATCGAACTCGGCGGCAGCGGGATGGTCCATCCCAACGTGCTGCGCTCGGTCGGATACGACCCGGAAACCGTGTCGGGCTGGGCGTTCGGCTGCGGCCTCGAGCGGCTGGCGATGAAACGGTACGACATCGACGACATCCGCGCGTTCGTCGAGAACATACCCGGCTTCGCGGCGGGATTGGCATAGTGCGCGTTCCGTTGGCCTGGCTGCGGGACTATGTCGACCTACCCGCGGACGTCGACGCAATCGTCGCGCGGTTGGCGAGCCTCGGCTTTCCGGTCGACGAGATCGAGACGCGACCCGCGCTGACCGACGTCGTCAGCGGGCGCATCGTGACGGTCGCACCGCATCCGAACGCCGACCGGCTACTGCTCTGCACGATCGACACCGGCGACGGCACGACGCTGACGATCGCGACGGCCGCAACGAACGTCGCCACCGGCCAGCTGATCCCGGTCGCCCGCATCGGCGCGCAGCTCGCCGGCGGCCTGACGATCGGGCCGCGCAAAATGCGCGGCATCGACTCGGAGGGCATGCTGTGTTCCGCCGAGGAGCTCGGCCTGCCGGCGGAGTGGTTCGAGGACGGCATCATGCAGCTCGACGCATCGGTGCCGCCCGGCACCGATGTCGTCGCGTATTTCCGCCTGGCCGAACCGGTGCTCGATGTCGACGTCACGCCGAACCGCCCGGACGCGCTCGCGATCGTCGGGTTGGCCCGCGAGCTCGCCGCTGCATTCGGGACGGTGCTGCGCGAACCGCCGCTCGACCTCACCCGCGGCGGACCTGCCCGCGATGCGCGCGTGACGATCGAGACGGTCGACTGCAAGCGTTTCGTCTTCGCGCGCGCCGGCGGGCTGCGCATCGCACCGGGACCAGCCTGGATGCGGATTCGGCTCGCGCTCGCCGGACAGCGCCCGATCAACAACCTCGTCGACATCTCGAACTTCGTGATGCTCGAGCTGGGCCAGCCGCTGCACTTCTTCGACTTCGCGCGGGTGAGCGGCGGGCATCTGATCGTGCGCGACGCCCGCGCGGGCGAGCGGTTCACCACCCTCGACGGTCAGGAGCGCGAGCTCGACCCGCGCATGATCGTGATCGCCGACGACGACGGGCCGACCTCGCTGGCCGGGATCATGGGCGGCCTGCGCAGCGAAGTCGAGCCCACGACGACGGAGTTGCTCATCGAGGCCGCCACCTGGACGGGACCCCGCATCCGCCGCGCCGCCACGGCGCTGAAACTGCGCACCGAGGCCTCGACGCGGTTCGAAAAGTCGCTTCCGCTCGCGCTGGCCGATTTGGGCGAGGCACGGGCGGCGCGACTCCTCGCCGACCAAGGCGCGCACGTCGCGCCGGCGCATGCGGTCGGGGCGCCCCTTTCTGCCGCGCGCCCGGTCGCACTGCCCGCGAGCGAGGTTCAACGTTTGCTCGGCTTTAGCGTCGCCGACGCCGAGATCGAACGGAGCCTCCAGACGCTCGGGTTTACCGTCGAGACGACGGCGGCCGGATTCGCGGTCACTCCACCATATTGGCGCGACGACGTCGTCATGGCGGCCGATCTGGTCGAAGAAATCGCGCGCATCGTGGGCTACGACCACGTGCAGGCGCAGATGCCGGCGGTTGCGCCGCAGGATCTCGACAGCGCGGAATTCGATCGCGAGACCGAACTGGCCGAAACGATGGCCGCCCTCGGCTACACCGAGGCGTTCTCACTCTCGCTGCAGCCGGGCTCGGTGGCACAGGTCTGGCGGGAGCGCGGCGTCGCAACCGGCGCGGTGGCGGAAATCGTGAACCCCTTGAGCGAAGATCAGCGCTGGATGCGATTCTCCCTCGCGCCGGCGCTGCTCGGCTTTGCCGCCCGCGACCGCGCACTGCGGCCGTACCGCACCTTCGAACTCGGTCACGTGTTTACCGACGCGCAACCCCAACCCGAGGAGCACGTGCATCTCACCGCACTCCATGCCGGCGGCGAGAGCGCGTTCGGGCGGCTCAAGTCGGACGTGCTGATGCTCGTTCGCCGCGTAACCGGCCGCGTCGCACGCGTGGAGCGCGGCTCGTTGCCCGCCCTGCATCCCGGGAAGACGGCGGCGCTCCGGCTCGACGAGCACATCGTCGCGTACGTCGGCGTCATCGATCCGCGCCTCGCCGGTGCTTACGAAGTCGCCGAAACGACCGCGTTCGCAACGGTTTTCGTCGCAGCGCTGCCGGCGCGGAGCGTGCCGCGGTACGTTCCGCCGTTGCGATTCCCGCCCGTCGAGCGCGACCTCGCGATCGTCGTCCCGGAGGACGTCCTGGCCGGCGACATCATCGATCTCGTGCGGGCCGACTCGTTGGTGCGCGCTGCAACCATGTTCGACGAATACCGCGGCCCGCAGATCGGTCCCGGCAGGAAATCACTCGCGCTGCGAATCGTACTGCAGAGCGAGACCGCAACGCTGACCGACGAAGACGCGGAGGGCGCGCTCAAGCGCCTCACGGCCGGACTGCACGAGCGCTTCGGAGCGATGCTGCGCACGTGATCAGCTGGCCCGATCTCACCATCATCGTGATCGCGATCATCTTCGCGATCAAGGGCTGGCGCCGCGGTTTCATCCTCGAGATCGGCGGCTTCATCGCGCTCGCCGCGGCGGTCGGGGCGGCCATCGGTTATCCCGGGATCTTCGACGCGTTCACGCGCGATTTGTTCAACATCAGCGAGGGATCGGCGCACATCGTCGGGATGATCGTGTTCGCGCTGCTCGTGTACGTGACGCTGATGGTGCTCTCAGCGGTCCTGGCGCGCTTCGCGAAGCTGCCGGTGATCAACATCGCGGATGCGGTCGGCGGCGCGGCGGTCGGCGTCGTAAAGGCGATCGTCGGGGTCTGGATCGTTCTCTACTTCGTCCTGTTCATGCCGCTGGCGACAGACGTGCGCGGCGACCTGCACCGGTCCGGCTTCGTGGCGCTGATCAGCGAGGCCGACAAGCCCATCGACGGGATCGTCCAGAGTACGATCCCGTGGTTCATGCGGCCGATGACGAAGCCGCTCTTCGACCGCCACAAACTCTGAGCGCGGCGCCCGCGCCGGGCGACGCTACGCGCTGACCGTTTCGCGTTGGGCCGGCACGGGGGTCGCCGAAAAGCGAGCGAGATGAAAGTCGACGTCGCCGAGCAGACGTTCGATCATCGTCATCCGCTTGAAGTAGTGCCCGACCTTGTACTCCTCGCTCATCCCGATCCCGCCGTGGATCTGGATCGCGTTCTGGCCGACGAACCGGCCCGAGCGCGCGACCTGCACCTTGGCCGCGGAGATGCCGCGCCGGCGCTCTGCGGCGTCGCCGCTGCCGTCGAGCGTCGTGGCCGCAAGGTATGCCATCGAGCGCGCGAGTTCGACTTCGATGAACATCTCGGCCATGCGATGCTGCAGCGCCTGAAAGCTTCCGATCGGCACCCCGAACTGCTGCCGCTGCTTCGCGTAGCCGACCGTCATCTCGAGCATCGCGCTCATCAGTCCGAGCCCCTCGGCGCACAGTGCGCCGGTGGCGTGGTCGAGCCCGCGCTCCAGCACCTCGAGTGCGGAGCCGGCCTCGCCGAGCATGGCGTCGCGGCCGATCCGTACGCCGTCGAAGCGGACCTGTGCGACGCCGTGACCGTCTTCGGCCGGGAACGGCGTGCGGATCACGGCGTCCGACGCCGTCGGCACGGCCAGCAGAACCGGGCCGCCGGCCGTTTGCGCCGACACGATCAGCGTATCGGCCGTCAGCGCGTCGAGAACGCGCGTTTTCGTACCGTCGAGCACGAAACCGTCACCGCTCGCCTCCGCCCGGGTGGCGATCGCCGCCGGATCGTAGCGCGCGAGCGGCTCTTCGTAGGCGACCGCAAAGCGGCGGCTGCCGTCGACGACGTGCTCGAGCAGATCGAGGCGATTCGTCACACGCAGGATCGCGCCGGCGAACACCACCTGCGCGATATACGCCGATACGACTCGGCCGCGGCCGAACTGTTCCATCAGCAGCAGGATCTCGAGCGCGCCGCCGAAGCCGCCTAAGTCTTCGGGAGCGCCGATCGCCAGCCAGCCGAGTTCGGCGAACGTCGGCCAGTGATCGCTGCCGGCGTGGTCGCCGGCGGCGAACCGCGCGACGCTGTCCTTGATCAGCAGCTGCTCGGGGGTCAGGGTGAAATCCATCGTCGTGCGGCCTCTACAGCTTCAGGATGCGTTTCGCGATGATGTTTTTTTGGATCTCGTTCGAACCGGCATAGATCGACGTCTTGCGGAAGTTGAAGTACTTCTTCGCGGCGTGATCGTCGGCATACGGGCCGAGCGCGTCGAGCGCGAGTTCGGTCAACGCCTGCTGAATCTCGGTGCCGCGGATCTTCAGGATCGACGATTCGGGTCCCGGCCGCTTACCGGCCGACTCTGCCGCCAGCGTGCGCAGCTCGGTGAAGGCCAGCGCCTCGAGCTCGATCTCGACCAGCGCGATGCGTTCGTCGAGACGGCGGTCGGTGACCGCCGCATTGCGCACGGCGTCGCGCAGCGACGCCAGCATCTGACGGCAGCCCGCGATCCCGGCCGTCCCGGTGCGCTCGTGCTCGAGCAGAAACTTCGCGTAGGTCCAACCCCCGCCCTCATCGCCGACGCGGTTCGTCACCGGCACCTCGACGTTCTCGAGGTGCACTTCGTTGATCTCGCTACCGCCGTCGATCGTTTGGATCGGACGCACCGTCACGCCGGGCGATCGCATGTGGACCAGGATAAACGAGATGCCCTCCTGCTTCTTGGCCTGCGGATCAGTCCGCGCGAGCACGAAGATCCAGTCGGCCCACTGCGCGGCGGTGATCCACGTTTTCGTGCCGTTGACCAGATAGGCGTCGCCCGAGCGCTCGGCGCGCGTCTGCAGCGACGCGAGGTCCGAACCCGCGCCGGGCTCGGAATAGCCCTGGCACCAAAATTCCTCGCCGCTCAGGATCGTCGGAAGGTAGCGCGCGCGCTGCGCGTCGTTGCCGAACTCCATGATGACCGGCGCGACCATCTGCAGTCCGAACGGAAGCATCCGCAGCGCCCAGCCGTAGGCGATCTCTTCGTCGAAGATGTGCTTCTGCACGGCGGTCCAACCCGGTCCGCCGTATTCCCTGGGCCAATTCGGCGCCGCCCAGCCGCGGGCGTACAGAATCCGGTGCCAGCGGACATGATCGTCTTTCCCGAGTGGGTCGCCGGCCTGAATCTTGCGCCGAACGTCGTCCGGCAGCTGCTGCGCGATAAACGTACGGACCTCGTCGCGGAACGCGCGCTCCTCGGGGCTGAAAGCTAGGTCCATGCTGCGGTCCTCGGGCGCCACGCGCCGAACGTCGAGTGAGAAGAGGCGAGCTCGCGCAGCAGCGGCGCCGGAGTCCACGCCGCCCCGTGCTGACTCTCGAAGGCTTCCATCGCTGCAACGATCGTGGGAAGGCCGACCGAATCGGCCCAGCGCAATGGGCCGCCGCGAAATGCGGGAAAGCCGTAGCCGTTGGCCCAGACGACGTCGATGTCGCCGGGCCGCACCGCGATCCCTTCGTCGAGGATCGCGGCCGCCTCGTTGATCAGCGGGTAGAGGCAGCGCGCGAGCACTTCGTCGTCGGAGATCAGGCGCTGCTTGATTCCGTCGAGGCGCGCCAGCCGGTCGACGAGGTCCATGACTTCCGGATCCGGGATCGGCGTTCGATCTCCGTCGCGATAGCGATAGTAGCCCGCGCCGGTCTTCTGGCCGAAGCGCCCGGCCTCGCAGAGGGCGTCGGCGACACGCGAGTAGCGCCCGACGGGCGGCGCGATCGCGTGCTTTCCTTGGCGGATCCGCCAGCCGACGTCGAGTCCGGCAAGGTCGGACATCGCGAACGGCCCCATCGCGAAGCCGAACGCGCGAATCACCCGATCGACCTGCTGCGGCGTCGCGCCTTCTTCGAGCACGAAGGCCGCCTCGCGCAGGTAGCCGTGCAGCATCCGATTGCCGATGAAGCCCTCGCAGTTGCCGGCCACGACGCCGATCTTGCCGAGCTGCTTCGCGATGCCCATCGCCCGGGCGATCGTCGCGGGCCCGGTGTTCGCGCCGCGCACGATCTCGAGCAGACGCATCACGTTGGCCGGACTGAAAAAATGCAAGCCGACGACATCCTGCGGTCGCGACGTCACGCCGCCGATCGCGTCGACGTCGAGCGTCGAGGTATTCGTGGCGAGGACAGCGTGCGGCGCAGCGATACGATCGAGCTGACGAAAGACGTCCTGCTTGACGCCCATCTCTTCGAACACCGCCTCGATCACGAGGTCGGCCGAACCGGCGGCTTCGAGCGTCGTCGCGGTCGCGATGCGCGCCAGCCGCGCGCGCATCGCATCTTCGGTCAGACGCCCCTTCTTCTTGGTCGCAGCGTAGTTGCTCGCGATGATCTCTTGCGCGCGCGCGACCAATTCGGCGCGCACGTCGATCAACGTGACCGAAATTCCGGCGTTCGCGCAGGCGGCCGCGATCCCGGAACCCATGGTCCCGCTGCCGATCACGGCGACGCTGCCGACCGTGAACGGAGCCGGCTGCGTGCCGTCCGGAAGCTTGGCCGCTTCTCGCTCGGCGAAGAAGAGATAAATGCGCGCCTTCGCCTGCTCGGAATCGAGCAGCTCAACGAAGCGGCTGCGCTCGCGCGCGAGCCCCTCTTCAAACGGAAGCCGGGTGGCATCGGCGACGGCGTCGATCGCCGCGCGCTCGGCCAAGCCGCCGCGGTCGGCGGGCTGCGCCCGCAGGCGCGCCGCATCGAGCGACGAGTCGCTCAGGTCGGCGAGTCCGCCGCTGGTCCGCCGCCGGCCGCCGCCGGCATGCTCGCGCGCGAAGGCGACGGCCGCGCCGAGCAGACCGTCCTCCACTACCGCATCGACGAGCCCGAGATCGACCCCATATCGCGCGCTGACCGGATCGCCGCTCAGGATCATCTCGAGCGCCGCTCCGACGCCGATGAGGCGCGGCAGACGCTGCGTTCCCCCTGCGCCGGGGAGCAGTCCCCGTTTGATCTCCGGCAGGGCCAGCCGCGCTTCGGGTGCGGCGACGCGATAGTCGCACGCCAGCGCCAACTCGAGCCCGCCCCCCATCGCGTTGCCCTCGAGCGCCGCCACGATCGGCTTGGTGGAAGTTTCCATCCGCTCGATGAGGTCGCGCACGTGCGGGCGCGACGGCGGGTTCGCGCCGAAGGCCTTCATGTCGGCACCGCCGCTAAAGGTCCCGTGCGCTCCGGTGATGACGATCGCGACGACGGCTGCGTCTCGCTCGGCGTCCGCAAGCCCGGTCAGCAACGGCGGAATCGATTGCGCGCCGAGCGCGTTGACCGGCGGATTGTCGATCGTGAGAATTGCGACCCCGTCGCGAACCGTTAACACCACCGGTGCGTCTCCTTTCGGGCTACGGCAAACTCGCGCTGAAGGGGAACGTCGCGTCCCGCGTCAAGGGCAGGAAATCTCTTTAGGGGTTCCGCTGCGCATGCATCTTTTCTTCCAGGAGTTGCTCAACGGCCTCGTCGTGGGGAGCCTATATGCCCTGGTCGCACTTGGCTTGGCCCTGGTCTACGGCACGATGCAAGTACCGAACTTCGCGCATGGTCACCTCTACATGCTTGGGGCGTACGTGGCATTCTTCGGGGTCACGATAGCGCACATCCACTATTGGCCGTCGCTGCTGCTCGCGGTGGTCGTCTTGGCGGGTGTCGGAGTCATCCTGGAGCGACTGGTGTTCCGACCGCTCCGCGACGCGCCGGAGGTCAACGCGATCATCGCGGCGGTCGGCGTCCTGTTCTTTTTGCAGACCCTCGCCCAGGTACTTTTCGGCGGTGACTTCCGCGTGCTGCCGACACCCTACGACCACGTCGTTCACTTCGCCGGGCTGATCGCAACCCAGCAGCAGCTGATCGTCATCGTCGCGGCCGGGGTACTGATGCTGGCTTTGTTCCTCTTCCTTAAACGCACCCTGATCGGGGCGACGATCGAAGCCGTCGCGCAGAACCGCGCCGGCGCCGCCCTGGTTGGGATCGATACCGACCGGGTCTCGATGCTGGTGTTCGCGATCTCTGCCGGCATGGCGGCCGCGGCGGCCGCGCTGATCGCATCGATCAGCTTGATCTCTCCGTCGATGGGTTTCACGGTGATCTTCAAAGCCTTCGCGATCGTCGTGCTGGGCGGCATGGGCAGCATCCCCGGCGCGATCCTCGGCGCCTACATCCTCGCGCTGGCGGAGAGCTTCGGCGCAACCTACATCTCGACCAGCTACGAAGATGTGATCGCGTTCGCGGTCCTGGTGCTGATCCTCACGGTGAAGCCGACCGGTCTGTTCGCGAAAGGGACGTGATGCGGCGCGCGCTCTGGATCGTCGCCGCCCTCATCGCGCTGGCGCTCCCCTTCCTCGTCAGCAAGTCGTTCTATCTGCAGATCGCCGCTTCGGCGTACATCACCGCGATCGCGGTGTATGGTCTCAACGTGATCCTCGGCTACACGGGTTTACTGAGCCTCGGTCATGCCGCATTCTTCGGCATCGGCGCGTACGGTGTGGCGCTGCTCGAGACGCGCGCAAGCTGGCCGTTCTGGCCGGCGCTCGTGGCGGCGTGCGCCGCCAGCGTCCTGCTCGGCTTCTTGGTCGGTATCGTGAGCCTGCGCACGCGCGGTCACTACTTCGCGATCTTTACCGCGGCCGTCGGCGTGATGATCTCGATCGTGCTCACGAATTGGCAAGACCTGACCGGTGGCAACATCGGGATCGTGAACATCCCGCCGCCGCCCGCGATCGGACCGCTCTCATTCGAAGGCGATACCGCGAAGTATTATCTCGTCGTCGCGGCTTTGGCGTTTGCAATCGCGCTCACCGCGCTCGTGCGCCGTTCCCTGTTCGGCCGCACGCTCATCGCCATCGCCGGCAACGAAGATCTCGCGCGCGCGACCGGGATCGACGTAGCGCGAGCGAAGCTGACCGCGTTCATGCTCTCGACGTTTCTGGCGGGGCTGGCCGGCGGCATGTTCGCCACCTATATCGGGAACCTCGATCCCGGTTCCAGCGGTCTCGACATCACCTTCGAGCAGCTGCTGTATTTGGTGATCGGCGGACTCGGCACGATCGCCGGACCGCTGATCGGCACGCTGGTGCTGGTCGGAGCTTCACAGCTGCTGCAAGGCGTGGAGCAGTATCGCTTCCTGATCTTCGGTCCGCTGCTGGTGGTCCTGGTCATCTTCTTCCCGCACGGCATCACCGGCGCTTTCAACCGGCTGATGGCCGCACGTCCGCGCTCGCACCGTCGCACCACGGCAACGCCCGAGACGGAAGCGGCGGTTTCATGATGCTGCTCGAGGTCTGCGACGTCTCGAAGCATTTCGGCGGCTTGGTTGCCGTCGACAGCGTCAGCTTCGGCGTTCCGGCGGGCCACATCAAAGCGATCATCGGGCCGAACGGTGCGGGGAAGTCGACCTGCTTCAACCTGATCTCCGGCTACTACCCGGCCAGTTCGGGAAAACTGACCTTCGCAGGCCAGGACATCACGCATCTCCCGATGCACGCGATCGCGCGGCTCGGAATCGCCCGCACGTTCCAGACGACCTGTCTCTTCTCGCGGCAGACCGTCCTCGACAATGCGATCGTCGGCTACCGCATGCACACAAGGAGCAATTTGTTCGACGCGCTGACGCGATCGCCGCGCGAACGGCGCGAGGAACGCGAGAGCCGCGAACGCGCCTTTGAAGCACTGCGCTTCGCCGGAATCGAGCGTCTAGCGGACCGCGTCGCCGGATCGATCCCCCAAGAAGCGCAGAAGCGGTTAGCGATTGCGATCGCGATCGCGTCGCAACCCAAACTGATCCTGCTCGACGAGCCGGTCGCCGGCGTGACCGCCGAGGAGACCGCCGCCCATGCGGAGTTGATCCGCACGATGGCGCGCACGGGCTATACGATCTGCTTGGTCGAGCACAAGATGAACATGGTCATGGGACTCGCCGATTCGATCGTCGTCCTGCATCACGGCAAGAAGATCGCCGAGGGAACTCCGGCCGAAGTCAGCGCCGACCCGGCCGTGCTCGAAGCGTATCTCGGAGTCCTCGCGCATGCTTGAGGTGCGCGGTCTCGGCGTGCGGTACGGTGCGGCCTCTCCGGCGCTCGAAGACATCGACCTGACGGTCGCGCCCGGGGAATGCGTCACGCTGCTCGGCGCCAACGGCTCCGGCAAGACGTCGCTGTTCCACGCGCTGAGCGGCCTGATCCGGTCGACGGGTGAGGTCCTCTTCGAAGGCCGCTCACTCCAGCACATGCGCCCGGCCTCGATCGTCGCGCTGGGGATCGCCCAGTGCCCGGAGGGCCGCAAGCTGTTTGCGGACTTGTCGGTCGAAAAGAACCTCCGTTTGGGCGCCTACGTGAGCCGCCGCGACCGGCAAGGAACGCGCGACGCGCTGGAGCGGGTCTGTTCGCTGTTTCCGGACGTCCGCGACAAATTGCGCGCGCCGGCCGGTGCACTCAGCGGCGGCCAGCAGCAGATGGTCGCGATCGGGCGCGCGCTGATGGCGCGGCCCAAGCTGCTGCTGCTCGACGAACCGTCGCTCGGGCTCGCACCGCGGTTGGTGCGCGCGATGCTCGACGCGGTGGCCGAAATCAATCGCGCCGGAACGATGGTGCTCCTCGCGGAGCAGAACGCCTACGCTGCGCTCTCGATCGCGCACCGCGGATACGTATTGGCTAACGGTCGGGTGGTGCTCGAAGGCTCGGCGAGCACTTTGCAACAGAACGAGCTCGTGAAGAAGGCGTTCATCGGCGCCTAAGAAGGAGAATACATGCGAGGAACTTTACGCGCAGCGGTTGCGGGAGCCGTCGCGCTCGCAATCGCATCCACCGTCGGCGCCACGGCGCAGACGTCGGACGTCATCACGATCGGCTATACCGGACCGCTGAGCGGCGGGGCGGCCGCATACGGCACGGATGTCCAGCATGGCATCGACTTGGCGATCGACGAGATCAACGCCGACGGCGGGGTGAAGGTCGGCGGCAAGAAGATGACGTTCAAGTTGGTCTCGCTCGACGATCAATACCGTCCGCCCAATTCGGTGACCAACGCCAAGCAGCTCGTTCAGCAGAACAACGCGGCAATCGTCTTTTGCCCGCATTCGGGCGGCATTCTCGCAATCGAAGCGTTCAATGACAAGACCCCGCCGAAGTTCGTGCTCGGCGCCTACAGCAGCGAGCCGGCGATCCTCAAGCAGAACAACGTTATGACGCTGATGATCCCGCCGGCCTACGACGCGTACTTCAAGCCCTACATTGCGATCGAGATGAAGCGCTTCGGCAAGAAGCTCGGCCTGCTCGCGACAACGACCGCGTACGGCAACGCTTGGTCGAAAGGCTTCCGCGCCGCCTGGGAAGCGGCCGGCGGAACGGTGACCGGTGATTATGGGGTCGACTACAATACGACGACCGACTTCGCGGGCGTCGTGACCAAAGCACTGGCCGATAAACCCGACGTCATGCTGATCGGCGGCCCGTCGCAGCCGACCGGCCTGGTGATCAAAGCGGCGCGCGACCAGGGCTATAAAGGCGGCTTCGCGATGATGGACCAAGCGAAGTTCGAGCAGGTCGACACGGTCGCATCGCTGGCCCTAGTCGAAGGCACGATCGGAGTCGCGCCGTTCAAAGACTTCCCGTCACCCGGTATGAAGCCGTTCAGCGACCTGTACACCAAGAAACTCGGTACGAGCCGTTTGGCGAATTCGGAGGTCGGTCTGAACTACGAGGCGATGCACCTCTTCGCGCAGGCGATCTCCGAGGCCAACAGCACCGACCCGGCGGCGATCATGGCGAAGCTTGCCCAAGCCGCTAAGGATCTGCCCGGCAAGTACAAAGTCGCCAACATCAACGGGATCTCGAAGAGCAATCACCTGCTGATCGAAGCGATCGCCGCGGTCGTGAACCACGGCAAATACGAGCAAGTTCCCATCCCCTTTACGGAGTAACGACATGCGCGGCTTGATGATGGACGTACCCCTGAACATCAGTTCGATCCTGAAGCATGCCGCGCGTTTCGACGGCGGTGTCGAGATCGTCTCGCGGACGGTCGAGGGACCGATTCACCGCTATACGTATCGCGATGCTGAGGCTCGCAGTGCGCAACTTGGGCACGCGCTGCGCGCGCTCGGCGTCGAGGAAGGCGTTCGGGTCGCGACGATCGCCTGGAATGGATACCGCCATCTCGAGTGCTACTACGGGATCGGCGGTATCGGGGCGGTCTGTCACACGATCAATCCCCGCCTCCATCCCAGCCAAATCGCGTATCTCATCAACCACGCCGACGACCGCTACGTCTTCGTCGATCCCACCTTCGTCCCGCTGCTCGAGGCGCTGGCGCCGAATCTGCCGCGCGTGCGCGGCTACGTCATCATGACAGGTGAGGCGACGATGCCGGCGACGTCGCTTCCGAATGCCATCTGTTACGAGACCTTGCTCGCCAAGGAGCCGCCGACGATGGCGTGGCCGCTGCTCGAAGAGAACACCGCCTGCGGGTTGTGCTACACCTCGGGGACGACCGGCGATCCCAAGGGTGTCCTCTACTCGAATCGCTCGCAGGTGCTTCACGCGATGAGCGTCTGCATCGCCGGCGCGACCCGGCGCAACGAGTCATCCGGCGTCATGATGCCGATCGTGCCGATGTTCCACGTCAATGCCTGGGGATATCCGTTCGCGGCGCCGCTGATGGGCTCGAAGCTCGTCTTCGGCGGTCCGCTGCACGATTCGGCCAGCCTCTACGAGATGATTGAGAGCGAAGGTGTCACGACGGCGGCGGGCGTCCCCGTCATTTGGCTCGGCATGCTCGCCTACCTCGAACAAACCGGCAAGTCGTTCAGCAGCCTGCGTTCGATGGGCGTCGGCGGCTCGGCCGCTCCGCCCTCGGTCATCGCTGCCTATGAGTCACGCGGCATCGAAGTGATCCACGGCTGGGGTATGACCGAGACCAGTCCCGTCTGCACGAACGGTTCGATCAAAGCCAAGCACCGCAGCAGCGACTTCGCCGAACAGCTCAAACACCAGATGAAGGCCGGGCACCTCGTGTTCGGCGTCGATACGAAGGTGGTCGACGAAGAAGGCCACGTCGTCCCCGACGACGGCCGCTCGCAAGGTGAACTGTACGTCCGCGGTCCGTGGGTCGCGAGTGCGTACTACAACAACGCCGAGGCGACCGCCGGCCAGTTCACCGACGACGGCTGGTTCCGCACCGGCGACGTCGTCTCGATCGACGACGAGGGCTACATCACGATCTGCGACCGCGCGAAGGATCTGATCAAATCGGGCGGCGAGTGGATCAGCTCGATCGATCTCGAGAACGCGGCGGTCGCTCATCCCGAGGTCGCCGAAGCGGCCGCTATCGCGATACCGCACGAGAAGTGGGCCGAACGTCCGCTGCTGGTCGTGGTTCGCCGGCCCGGCAGTGCGCTCGACCGGGACGGGATCATCGCCTTTCTCGACGACAAGATCGCCAAGTGGTGGATGCCCGACGACGTCGTCTTCGTCGACGAACTCCCCCACACCGCGACCGGGAAAGTCTCCAAGCGCACCCTGCGCGCGATCTACACCAAAGCCCCGGTTGCCGAGACGGCCGACACCTAACCGATCAGCGCCAGCGTTCTATCCATCACGGGATCGCGTCCGGCGATTCGATCTGCGAGTGTCGTCGGAACGCTGACATCCGGAACGACACCTTGTCCATCGGGGTGCGGCTTGGGTCCGAAGAACAGCTTGGTCGTGAAATACCCGACAAATCCGCTGAATGGCGCCGTCGCACGGTACACCTCACCGGTCGAAACGACCGGCTCTCCGGTTTCTTCACCGACGATCGTCGCGATGCGAAAATCTCTGACCGCCGATGCGAAGCTCATCGCAGATGAGAACGTCCTCGTGCCGATGAGGACGTAGATGCGGCCCGCAAAGCGACGCGGCTGCGGACCCGGCGCCGTCAATCCTCCGCCGGGATAGCGCAGAATGCTGCCGTTCGCGGCCGCCCACCCGTCAGGACCGTAGATCGCGGCGAACTTTTCGCGTCCGTACTCCCGCTTCAGCCGATCGGAGATTCGCTTCTCCGTAGCTCCGAATTGTGCATACGGGCGCGCGGTCAAGAAGGGCATGAGGACGTCGCTGACGCGACTGTCTCCGCCGCTATTATCTCGGACGTCGATGATGAGCGCTCGCGTTCCGTCACGGCGAAGGCGCTCGAACGTCTCGGCGCAGAATGCCGCCATCTTCTGGGGGTCCGTACACGACCGATAGTGGATCAGACCCACGTTGCGCCGCAGTGCGCGGTAGCTGTAGGGTTCCGGGTCGCTTTCGGCGCCTGCTCCGAAAGCGCGCGACGTCTCCGCTTTCGTCAGCAGACCGACCGGCGTCGTCACCAGCGCACCGCCCTCCGGCGGTCGATAGGTCACCGTGTACGACGAGCGCGCGCCAAGTTCCAAGTAGAGAAATCGCCCGACTCGCGCCGACGATCGGCGAAGCGCCTCGGTCTGGCCGCCCTGCAACGACATTGCACCGCGCCGCAGCGCCTCCGCGCCGATGTCTTCCACGCGTTCGATGCGCGAACCGGGCGGTATCGAGCCGGACCCGACATCACGCACGACAGAGACACCGTCGTCTTCCACCGACGTCTCCAGGGGCAGCACCAGCCGGGCCCCGCGGTCGTACTCCGCCACGTAGAAGCTTGGACTTATCCCGCAATGACCATCGTTGAGCGAAGCGAATAAGGCGGCGAGCTCCAGGTAGAAGCTGCGCAGCGGCCGCGATGTGGACAGCGATTCGTGCAAGCTGTTCGCGCGTCCGACGAAATCGCGCTGCGATGAGGTGCGGAAGGGCGCCGCACCCACCTCGACGAGCGTTGCGATCGTTGCGTCGAGGTCGGCCCGCATCGAAGCCGGGGCGATCAGATCCTCGGCGCCCAGTGCCGGCGGCGCCGGCGATGCCGTGACGGTCGCCGCCGGTGTCGCGGCAAGTGCGGAAACGCCGCGCAGAAACGACGATCGGAGCATCGAGGGGGCCCCGACTAAACCGCGGCGGGTTCCTCGGCGGCCAGGAAGACCTTGAGCGCGGCCCGCACGCCGGCGCCGACGCTGAGCTTCACGCCGTGTTCGAGCAGCGCGATCTCGAGCGCGCCGAGCGCTCCGAGGACGTCGGTTTGGGTGAGATCGCCCATCGTGCCGATGCGAATGATCTCGCCTTTGAGCCGGCCTTGCCCGCCGCCGATGATGACACCCCGCTGTTCGCGCAGCGTACGGCGGATCGCGTCGCCGTCGACGCCCGCCGGAAGACGGATCGCGACGACGGTCAGCGAGTGCGCTCCCTCTTTCGAATAGACCTCGAGTCCCATGGCAGCCGCACAGGCGCGGATCGCGCGTGCGTACCGTTCGTGACGCTCCCATACGCTGGGTGCACCCTCGCGCTCGTACGCCTCGAGCGCGGCGTCGATGCCGAAGACGATCGAGACCGGAGGCGTCCACGGCGTCTGCCCCAACGCGGCGAAGTCGCGCGCCTTCTTGAGGTCGAAATAGAAGCGCGGCGCGGGATTCGCATCCATGCGTTCCCAGGCCCGCGGGGCGACGGCGACCATCGCGAGCCCGGGCGGCGCGCCGAGCACCTTCTGCGACGCGGTCACCACGACGTCGAAACCCCAGTCATCCATATGGAACGCCGATGCGCCGAGGCCGCTAACCGAATCGACGATCGTGTAGACGTCGTGCCCGCGCATCGCGGCGGCAATCGCCCCCATGTCGTTCTGCGTCCCGGTCGAGGTCTCGTTGTGGGTGAGCAGCACGCCGGTGTACCGTTCGTCGCCGGTCGCGGCAGCGAGCCGTGCGCGCAAAGCGGCCGGCTCGAGCGCGCTCCCCCACGCGGTCTCCAGCGCGTCGACCCGACAGCCCCAGGTGCGTGCGATCGCGATCAGACGTTCGCCGAAAACGCCGATCGGACACGCCAACAGCCGGTCGCCCGGGCCGAACAGATTGGTGACGGCGGCTTCGAGCCCGCCGGTACCCGACGCGCCGAGCACGAGCACCTCGGCACGCGTCGTGCCGAAGATCGGCTTCATCCGCTGCGACACGCGCGCGAGCAGCGCTTTGAACTCCGGCCCGCGGTGATCGATCAGCGGTTGGCCCGTTGCGGCCAGCACCGGCTCGGCGACCGTGACGGGACCGGGGATGAACAGCAGCTGCTTCGGCACGGATCCTCCGGCGGAGTTCGAGCGATCGATCGGGTATTCGGAAATCATGATCGAGTCTCCCGGACGGGTCCGGCTTACCGAACTCTCGGCCTGCGCGGGGTGTGCGGCGAAAGTTCCGGCCTCGGTGCTGGCCCAGGCGCTGCGCGGCTTGTCCCTGCCGGACGATCCGAACGTCCTGGTCGGCATCGCGACCAGCGACGACGCCGGCGTCTATCGGATCAGCGACGATGTGGCGCTCGTGCAGACGGTCGACTTCTTCACCCCGATCGTCGACGACCCGTTCGACTTCGGACGCATCGCGGCGACGAACGCGATCAGCGACGTGTACGCGATGGGCGGCACGCCGCGCACTGCGCTGAACATCGCGGCTTTTCCGGTTGAAAGCCTCGGCACCGAGATCCTGGCCCGGATCCTCGCCGGTGGTGCTGCGGTCGCCGAGGCGGCCGGCGTCGCGATCGTCGGCGGGCACACGATCAAATCGGACGAACCGAAATACGGGATGGCCGTGACCGGTACGATCGATCCACGTCGCATCATCACCAACGGCGGCGCGCGCCCCGGCGACCTGCTGCTGCTATCGAAACCGCTGGGCACCGGGATCCTGACCACGGCCCACAAGCGCGGTTTGATCGACGACGCAGCGCTCGCGCCCGCGATCGAGGCCATGACGACGCTCAACCGGCGGGCTGCCGCCGTCATGCTCGCGCACGACGTGCACGCCGCAACGGACATCACGGGTTTCGGCCTCGTCGGCCATGGCGTCGAGATGGCGCGCGCATCTGGGGTCGCGCTCGCTTTCGACGCGGGCGCGGTGCCGTGTTTCGCCCGCGTGCTCGAGCTTATAGCGCGCGACGTGATCCCGGGCGGCACGCGCAGCAACCTCGACGACCACGCCATCTTCACCCAGTACGCGCCGGATGTCGACGCGGCGCATCGCGTGCTGCTCTCCGATGCGCAGACGTCGGGCGGCCTGCTGATGGCCTTCGCGCCCGACGACGCGCGCCGCGCGCTCGCCGGCCGCATGCCCGCGGTCGTCGTCGGCGAAGTCCTCGCCGGCCCGGCCGGCACGATCCTGGTGCGCTAGGCCGGGGCTCGCACCGGCAGCATCATCAGCGCGACACCGGCTAGGATGATCGCGCTCGCGAGCGCTTCGATCGGCGTAAAGCGCTCATGGAAGGCGAGCATGCCGATGATCACGGCGACGACCGGGTTCACGTACGCGTACGTGGAGGCCACCGCCGTGCTGGCGTTCTGCATCGTGTAGAGATAGGCGCTGTAGCCGCAGAGGCTGCCGAAGACGACCAGCCACGCAAAACCGGCCAGGGAGACGCTGCTGACGGCGTGCACGTCGAAGCTCCGCCACTCGCCCAACACCGCTGCCTCGCCGGCTAACAGCACGCCGCCGATGATCATCTGCAGCGCGGTCGCCAGGATGAGATTGTCCGTTCTCCCCGCGCGACGCTGATAGACGGATCCCAACGCCCAAGCGACGCTGGCCAGCAGCGAGAGCACCGCGGGCCAGACCGGGAACGTGGCGCTCGCGCGCGGCGCGAGGAGCAGCGCCAAGCCCAGGAGTCCGAGCAGCATGCCCGCGATCGCGACCCGGCCCGGACGCTCGCCGAACCAGAGAAATGCGATGATCGCCATCCAAATCGGCACCAGCGAGAGCAGCAGCGAGTTGATGCCGGTCGGCAGAAACTGGACCGTCCAGGCGGTCATGCCGTTGCCGAGCAGCAGCAGCGTCGCACCGGTGACGGTCGCCCGCACCAGATCGTCGCGTGTCACGCGGCCGCGGCCGGTCGCAACACACAGCGCATAGAGGATCAGGCCGGCCAGACCGAATCGCAGCGAAGCCATCGCGAAGGGCGGGATGGTGGCCACGGCGAGCCGCATGCCCGCGAACGTCGAGCCCCAGAAGAGCCACACGGCCGCGACCGCGATGATCAGGCGGACGTCGCGCTTCGAGCGCACCCGCCGGTCGGGACGCGCGACGCCGAGCCCCGGGGCGTCTGCTTCGACCGAAACCACGGGCAGCGTCAGTGGCGGCATCTTGAGGTGCGAACACGAGCCCGGCTGCGCCGGTTGCATCGCCTCGGCCCGCCCTTGCCGCGCGCGCGATGCGCGTGATGAGGAGCACGCATGAACACCGTTACGCTTCCCCCGCGCGCTCCGGCTCGCACCGCCGCCAAGCCGGTTCGGATGGGCTCGCTCAGTTTCGCCGCCTCGGCCCGCAAGAACGTCGAAGCGGCCTTCGGGTATCTCCGCGCCGACGATGTCGAACGCGGACTGATCGATCGCCTCGTCGACAGCAGCGTCCACCGCCGGCTGGTGATCAATCACCGCGACGACGATTCGTACGATCCCAACACCCACACCATCCATTGGGATCCGTACAGCGCGCTGCTCACCACGATGGGCGGCCGCCAGTCACCCGCGCTCGGACTCGGCCACGAGATCGATCACGCGGTCGAGAACGCCTGGACGGCCGATCATCTCCAAAGCTGCCTCGACCTCAACTACGACACGCTCGAGGAGCGACGCGTGATCACCGGCTCCGAGCAGCACGCGGCGCGCACCCTCCACGAGTCGATCCGCTTCGACCACTCGGGCAGCTGCTACCGCGTTCCTTCGCCGATCATGAGGTAGACTGGTTCACGTGGTGCGTTTGCGGCCGGCGCCGTTGCGAACGGCGCGCGCCGGGCGCGCACTTGGGCGCTTGGAACTCGGCCGCAGCGCGACGACGTTGCTCACCCCGTTGTGCGCGGCGACGCCGAGCATCACGGGTGCGATGACCCGTTTGCCGAGTGCGTTCGCGAACACGTCGCTCAGTTCGTCGACGAAGACGAACTGCATCGTGTCGCGCACTTCCTTGGGCACGTCGTCGAGGTCGATCTCGTTGCGGCGCGGCAACAGGACCTTCTTGATCCCCGCCCGCTTCGCGCCGAGAACTTTCTCCTTGACGCCGCCGATCGGAAGCACCTGACCGGTCAGCGTGATCTCGCCCGTCATCGCAACCTCGGGATCGACCTTGATGCCCGTCAGCAGCGATGCAATCGACGTCGCCATCGACACGCCGGCCGACGGTCCGTCCTTCGGCACCGCGCCGGCCGGGATATGGATGTGCAGATCGTGCTTGGCAAAATAATCCTCGGGCAGGCCCAACTCGTGTGAGCGGGAGCGCAAGAACGAGATCGCTGCCGTAGCCGACTCCTTCATCACGTCGCCGAGCTGACCGGTCAGCGTGAATTTGCCGCTGCCGGGCATCGCGGTCGTTTCGATGAACAGGATGTCGCCGCCAACCGGCGTGTAGGCAAGACCGGTTGCGACGCCGACCGTTGCCGTGCGCCGCTTCACTTCGTTGTAGAAGCGCGGCTTCGACAAGTAGTCGACCAGGTTTTCGGTCTTGACCCGCGTCTTGAACCGCGAGTCCTCGGCGATCTTGCGGGCGACCTTGCGGAAGATCGTGCCGATCTCGCGTTCGAGGCTGCGGACGCCGGCCTCGCGCGTGTAGTCGACGATGATCTGCTTGAGAGCGGAATCGGCAAGCCGAACCTGACCGTCCTTGAGCCCGTTCGCCTTCTTTTGTTTGGCGATCAGGTAGCGCTTCGCGATCTGCATCTTCTCGAGTTCGGTGTAGCCGGAGAGGTTGATGATCTCCATGCGGTCGCGCAACGCGCTGCTGATCGAGTCGAGCGTGTTGGCCGTGCAGATGAAGAGCACGCGCGACAGATCGAACGGCAGGTCGAGGTAGTGATCGCGGAACGAATTGTTCTGCTCCGGGTCGAGGACTTCGAGCAGCGCGCTCTGCGGATCGCCCCGGTAATCGCCGCCGACCTTGTCGATCTCGTCGATCATCATGACCGGGTTGTTGGTGCCGGCATCGCGCAGCGCACGAACGATCGTGCCCGGCATCGCGCCGATGTAGGTCCGCCGATGCCCCCGGATCTCGGCCTCGTCGCGCACGCCGCCGACCGACAGGCGCACGAACTTGCGGCCCATCGCTTTCGCGATCGATTGGCCGAGCGACGTCTTGCCGACGCCCGGCGGGCCCACGAAGCAGAGGATCGGACCGGTCAGCTTGTTCTTGAGCTTGCCGACGGCGAGATACTCGACGATCCGATCTTTGACTTTTTCGAGATCGTAGTGATCCTCATCGAGGATCGCGCGCGCTTTGGCGATGTCGATCTGATCGGAGGTCGAGACGCTCCACGGCAGCTGCACCAGCCAATCGAGGTAGGTGCGGATGACGCTGTATTCCGGACTCGCGGTCGGAACTTTCGCCAGCCGCTCGAGCTCGCGATCGGCCGCCTTCTTAACGTCTTCGGGCATCTTCGCTTCGTCGACTTTTTTCCGCAGTTCGTTCGTTTCGGCTTGCTGCGGATCGGCTTCGCCGAGCTCTTCCTGGATCGCGCGGAGCTGCTGGCGCAGGTAGAACTCGCGCTGATTTTTTTCCATCTCGCGCTGGATGTCGGATTGGATTTTGTGGCCGAGCTCGACCACCTCGAGTTCCTTGGTGATCAGCACCGTCAGCTTGCGCAGACGCTTGCCCGTATCGCGCTCTTCCAGGATGCTCTGGCGATCGTCCGTGTCGAGCCGCATCGTCGAGGCGACGAAGTAGGTCAGCAGGTTGGGATCGGAGATGTTGTTGACTTCCATCTCCATCTCGCGCGGCGCCTGCGGCAGATAGCCGAGCAAACGCTGGAACAAGCTCCCCAGGTTGCGCTGCATCGCCACGACCTGATCGGTCGACCGCGTAATGTCGGGCAGTTCGGTGAAGGTCGTCGCGAGGTAGGGCTGGGTCGAGACGAACTGATCGGCGCGAAAAACGGGACCGCCGGCGACGATGCAACGCAGCGTCCCGTCCGGAACCTTCAACATTTTTTGGATCGTGCCGATCGTGCCGATGCGGCGCAGGTCGTCGGGACCCGGATCTTCGGTGTCTTTGTCTTTGAGCGCGATCAAACCGATCGGTTTGCCTTCGCGCAACGCTTCCTCGACCAATGCGATCCCCGGGCGTTTCACGACCGCGAGCGGGATGACGGTATTCGGGAACAGCACCGCATCCTGCAACGGAAGGATGCCGAGGATCTCAGGGGCTTTCACGGGTTTGGGCATTACGCGGGGGTCCTTCTGACCGTCATCCGGATGATCGTCCGGACGATCGGCATGGTCTTGGATTCAGCGAGCGGGAGACGAATGGTGAGGATCCCATCGCGGTACATGGCGGCGGCGCCGTCGTCGCGGACGGCGACCGGCAGCCGTATCTGTTTGAAAAACTCGCCGTACGGAATCTCTTTACGCAGCAGCGACGCGTCGCGAGGAAGGTCGCGGGCGGCGCGCATCCCGGTGACGATCAAATCGTCGTCGTCGATCACCACGCGCAGCGAATCTGCGTCGGCTCCGGCGAGTTCGAGGTGGACGAGCACCGCGCGACCGCTCTCGTCGAGCAGCACGTCGGCATTCGGTTCAAAGCGGCCGTGGCCGCCGCGGGGTGCAAGCAGCCGTTCGAAGTCCAGACGCTCGTCGTGTTCGCGCACGGGCGGAGTTCCTTTCGGTTCGATTAGCACTCCATTCAACACTCTGCCAAAGACGCCGGTTGCTGGGTGGCGGGACCTATCGTCCGTTACCGTACCGACCCGGCGTACCGTTTCTCGTACACTGGGAGCAAATGACGGCGTCCCCGCTTTTTAGGGGGCGCCGGACCTTTTTGCTCCGAGGGCCGTACGACAAACCATCCGACGACGAACCACACGACCAACCACGCGACCAACCACCCGACCAACCACACGACCAACCACGCGACCAACCACCCGACCAACCACCCGACCAACCACGTAACCAACCACGTAACCGGCCTAGGAAACCGCCTGCTCGATGCTCTTCCCGCTGAGGCCGCCGCCGCCGTCGCGGCCGCGCAAGAGCGCGTTTACATGCCCCAGCGCTCGATCGTCTACGCCCTCGCGGAAACGATGGAGTTCGTCTACTTCCCGATCGACTCCGTGCTATCGGTGGTCACGGTCATGCGCGACGGGACCCAGATAGAAGTCCTGACGATCGGCCGGGAAGGCCTCTGCGGGGCCCAGGCCATGCTGGACCGGGCCACCGTCACGACGATGACCACGACCCAGGTCGGCGGCGATGCGTATCGCATGCCGGTTGCGGCCTTTGCGGCCCTGTGCCAGGAATGGCCGGCCTTCCGCAGCCTGGTCGAGCGCCTGCTTAGCGCCCAGATGGACGTCATGGCGCAGTCGATCGCTTGCAATCGCTTGCACCTAGTGAACGAGCGCTGCGCGCGATGGCTGCTGACGATGCACGATCGCGTCGGACGGGCCGAGTTTCCCCTCACGCACGAGCTGCTCGCGACCATGCTCGGCGTGCGCCGGGCCGGGGTAAGCATCGCCGCGGCCTCGCTCCAGCACGCCGGTTTCATCCGCTACGTGCGCGGCAAGTTCACGATCATCGACCCGAGCGGGTTAGCTTCGGTCGCCTGCGAGTGCTACGGCGCGATCGACCACGCCTACGACGTCCGGCTCCTCCCGACGGCCTGACCGCTCGGGCGTCCAGAGGTCGAATCCACACCGTCCACAAGACTGTGTGCAAAGTAAGCTGCCGTTAATGTAAGCAAGTATCCGTGCGCCGGCCGACGGGGAGGGCTCCGGGTGCGACGAAACGCGGCTTCTTGCGCCAGGACCTCGCCCGAACGCCGCTCCTCGACCGCCTCCGGACGGCCGGGCCTGCGATCGTTGCCATCATCGCCCCGGCCGGCTTCGGCAAGTCGACCCTGATGCGGCAGTACGGCGGGACCTTCCCGGCCTTCGCGGTCTGTGATTGCGCCGCGGTGCGTTCCCCGCTCGATCTGGCGGGGGCGGTGATCGGTGCGCTGGGCCGGGAGCGTCCCGGGCGAGGTCCCGCGCTGGCCCAAACGGCCGCCTACCTCGCGGAGACGAGCGCTTCGGGAGCCGACCGCATCGAGGCAGCGCTCGCGGCCTGGAAAGAAGAGGCTGCAGAGGCTGCATTTGTCTTCGAGAACGCCGAGTCGGCGCTCGGCGAACCGGCGGCGCGCGAACTCTTCGAACGGCTGCTGACCGCGCGCCCCGACGGGCGGACGGTCGTGATCTGCTCGCGCGAGACACCGCGCATGCATCTTTCGCGGTTCGCGGCCCCGCACCGGATCGTCAGCGTGCGCGCTGCCGACCTCGCGTTCACCCGCGACGAGATCGACGCGATCTTCGAACCACTGGACTGCGACGAGGCGACGCGGGAAGAAGTGGCCGCACTTTCCGCGGGCTGGCCGATCGCCGTGCTCCTGCTGGCGCGCCTCGCTGCCGAACGTCGGCTCGCACCGCTGCTGGACGAACTCGACGACGTCGCGTTCGACGAACTCTATGAGTATCTCGCCGATCAGGTCCTCGACGCGACGCCGGCGGCCGCAATCGACGGGATGCTCGCCTGCGCGGCGATCCCGCGCGCGACCGCGCACGATCTCCAGCTCGCACTCGACGGCCCGCGAGCGATCGAGTCATTCCTCGCCTTTCAAAAGACGTCGCCGTTCGTCGCGCGCGCGGACGACGGCGCGTGGATCGTGCACCCGCTGATCGCCGCGACGCTGCTGGGGCGTCATGCCGCGCGCGCCGACGCACTGCTCGAGCGAACCGCGCGCGCGTACCTCATCGGCGGCGCGTACGAGCGGGTGGCGGAGCTCGAACTGGCGCGCAACGACCAGGTCGCCGCGGCCGAGGCCCTCGATCGCATCGGACCGGACGACGACGAAGCGCCATCGCTCGGCTACGCACAGGTCCTCTTCGCGCTCGATCGCGCGGTCGTGCTGCGTTATCCGCGGCTGTGGTCGGTGACGGCGCTGCTGCGCACGTTCACCGTCGATGCTCGCGCACAGCTCGCCGAAGGGGAAGCGGTGTGGGGGCAGCTCGGGGGCCAAACGCCGCCGTCCCTCCGCGCGTACCTCACGGTGTTTCGCGTGATGCTGCTGAGCTACGTCGGCGATTGCGAGCGCGGGCTCGCGCTGATCGCCGAATTCGGCCGCCACATCGGGCTGCCGGAGCTTCCGGCGTCGAGTCTGCACGGCTGGCTGCTGCAGCTGCGTGCCTTGATGTCGGCACGGCTCGGAAGGCTGGCCGAAGCCGAGCGGGACCTCGACACCGCGTGGCCCTTCGTCAGCGCCACGCACCTGACGGCGGCCGGAGCGCTGCTCACCGCGGGCGCGGAGATCGCGCGCGCCCGCGGCGACCGCGCCGCCGAACGCGAACACCTCGAAGCCGCGCTCGCGCGCGTTCGCGCCGCCGGATTGGGCAACTTCATCGCACTCCACGAAGCGGAGGGCGCACTTGGGGCTTGGCTGGCCGGCGACGACGACGCTTGTGCCGAGCATCAGCTCGCGCTCGAAGCGGAGATCGTGCGCGACGGCGCGCGCGCGTTCGCGTTCTTCGCTGCCTGTTTGCGCGGCGAAAGATGCGTGCCCGAGGCGGTCGATCACATCAAGTGGGTGGCCTGCGGACATCTGATCGCAGCGGCGCAGGCTGCCGACCTCGCGGATGCGATGCGTCACGCGGACGCGGCACGCGAAGCGGCCGGGATCTATCGTGCGCCGCTGTATTCCGTGCTGGCCGCGCTCGCCGCCGGAGAGCTGGATCCCGCCCGGCGTGACGCCATGTATGCGGAAGCCGCCCAACACGCACGGCAGGTGGCGTCTCCGGCGCTGCACGTGGCGGTGGCCGAACTCCGGCGACGCGCGCCGGGCGGTTTTCTGACCGCGTTCGCAGCCCGCTACCACGCGGCGCGCGAGCACGCGCAAGCGCGCGAAATCTGCGTCGAACTGGTGACCGGCCGCGTCCTGCGCGATTCCGCGCCGTTGCCGCTCGCCGATCGCGAACTCGCGCTGCTGATCGCGGTCGCCGTGCGCCGCGAAGCGCTCTCACGCGAAGCGCTGACCGAACTGCTCTGGCCGGAGCTCGCCGAGAGCGCAGCACGCAACGCTTTTCACGTCTGCCTGCACCGGCTGAAAACCCGCCTGGGCGACGACGGCGCGATCGTGCGCAGTGGCGAGGGATACCGCCTGGGCGCCGGCGTGCGGGTCGACCTGTGGGAGATCGACCGTTTGGCCGCGTCCCTGCGCGCCGGCGGCGCCTCCCGAGCGGCGGCCGACGGCGCGGCCGCGCTCTACGACCGTTTGCGCGCGACGCGCCCGCCGAAGTTTGCCGACTGGGAGTGGTTCGAGCCGACCGAGCGCCGCTTGTGCGAACTGCGCAGCACGCTGGCGCAGCTGCTTGCTGGGCGCGCGCTCGACGCGGGGCGCTGGGACGACGCGCTCGCGCTGTGCGACGAGATGATCGCGTACGATTCGTGCGACGAACCGGCGCGCGAAATCGCAATTCGCGCGTATCTCGCGGCCGGCGACCGCCCTGCGGCGCTGCGTCATTTCCGCCAATACCGCGCCACGCTGATGAGCGAGCTGGGCTGTGAACCGTCGCGCGGGTTGGCCGAGCTGCTCGGCGCCGACGCGCTTTAGTCCACCTCGCGTGCGTTGAGGTCGACCAGCGCTCCGTTGATCCCGCTGCTGCGGTCGCTGGCGAGAAAGGCCAGCACGTCGGCAACCTCTTGCGGCGTCGCGGCGGCGGCCAGTTCCTCGGGGTTCAGATACGCCTGCGCGGCTGCGGTCGCGACGCCGCCCAGCACCAGCGCGTTGGCGACGATCCCGTCGGCCTTGTGCTCGCGCGCGATCGCTTGCATCAGGACGTTCACCGCGGCCTTCGCCGCGCCGAAGAGTCCGCGGCCCGGGGCGGGCTGTTTCGACGAGCCCGCGGTGACGACCACGATCCGGCCGCGGGAACGGGCGCCATCGCGATACGCCTGGGCCAGCATCGCGCGCAGCGCAGGCAGGGCGAGGTTGTAGGCCGTCTCGGTGAACGCGACCGCATTGTAGCGCAGGTCGTCGAGCGAGGTTTCGAGCAGCGGCGCAGTACGCGCGTCGCCGGCGAGGCTCACGACCGCGTCGATCCGGCCGAACCGCTCGACGCACGCCGCGATCGCGGCCGCCGCCTGATCGGGCACGCGCAAATCGGCGGCAAACGGCGTCGCGGCCGCCGCTTCGTCATCGTCGAGCACGGCGTCGATCGCCGCCGCCGCGCGTTCGCGCGCGCGGGACACGACCAAAACCTGCGCGCCTTCGTGCACCAGCGTGGCGAGGGTCGCGCCGCCGACGCGTCCGGTCCCGCCCGCCAGCACGACGGCATCACCTGCGAGCAGCACGGCGTCCTCCTTTGGCCCGAAAGCACGTCGCCACGTGATCGTCGACGACGCCCATCGCTTGCAGAAACGCATAGACGATCGTCGAGCCGACGAATCCGAACCCACGTTTCTTGAGATCGGCGCTGATACGATCCGACAGCGGCGTGTGCGCCGGGAGGCTCTCGCGCGTCTTGGGATGGTTCACGATCGGTTTCCCATTGACAAACCCCCACAGGTACCGGTCGAAGCTTCCGAACTCGTCCTGGACCGCCATGAATGCCTGCGCGTTGCGCACCGACCAGGCGATCTTGGAAGCGTTGCGCACGATCCCCGGGTCGGCCATCAGTGCGGCTTGTTTGCGCTTGTTGAAATGCGCGACCACGGCCGGATCGAAGCCGCGATACGCCGCGCGATAGGCATCGCGCTTGCGCAGGATCGTGTTCCAGGACAAACCCGCCTGCGCGCCTTCGAGGATCAGGAGTTCGAACAGCGCCGTGTCGTCGTGCTGTGGGACGCCCCACTCGCGGTCGTGATACTCGATGTCAAGCGGATCGCGCGCCCACGCGCAGCGCACGATCACTGCAGGAACACGCCGGCGATCTTGTCGCTCCGGTCGAGCGAAAACGTCATCGGCGTCGTCTGCTCGCTGAACACGCCGGTATAGTGAAAGACGATCCCCGGACCCTGATCGACTTTGCTGTGAAAGATCAGCTTCTGGAGCGTTCCCAGCGGCGCGAGCTGCTGGGCGAGGTCGGGCAGATGCTCGGCCGTCAGCTGGGCGTTCATCTCGTCGGTGACGCCGGCGCGGTCGACGCGGCCTTTCTGCAGCGCGCTGAAGAAGGCGAAGAAGCGCGCCGTGATCGCCGGATCTTCGCCGGCACCCGGGACGAGCATCGCCGCCTTGCGTTCGGCGACGGCCCGCGCCGAGGAGACGGGGAAGATCGTCGCGAGCAGCGGCCCGTTGAGCCCCGCGGTCGAGAAACTGAACGCGTTGCCGAAGACCACGACCGCGAAGCGCTGCCCGGGCAGCATTTCGTTATCCGCTTCGAAGCCGGGCAGGCCGCCGTGGTGGCCGACGAACGAAAGATCCGCCAGCGGAAAGAGCGTGACGCCCAAGCCGTACTTGACCGCTTCCTCGTCGGTCGCGATCGGTGCGGCGCGCATCTGCGCAAAGCTCGTGGACGAAACCAGTTTGCCGTTCATCAAGGCGATATCGAAGCGCGCAATATCGCTCGGGGTCGAAACGATGTCGCCGTCCGCAAAGAGCCACGACGGGTCGTACGGGGGCGCCGGTGTTCCGTCGGCGTCCATGTATCCGGTAGCGTTCCCCGGCCCGACCGCGAGAGCGCCTGCGGTCGTGTCGTGCATCCCGGCGGGCACGAAGATGTGGGCACGCTCGTACGCCGCCAGCGGCATCTTGGCCGCGCTCTCGATCGCGAGTCCGAGCAGCACGTACCCGGTGTTGCTGTAGGCGTAGCGCGAGCCGGGCTTAAACGCGAGCGGCTTTCCGCCCATCGACGCGACGATCGCCGCCGGCGTGGTCGGCGTGCTGACGAGCCCGCTGTTGAACGCCTCGTCGCCGTAGTTCGGAATCCCCGACGAATGCATCAAGAGCTGCCGGATCGTCACCTCTCTGCCGTGGGGTGCGTCGGGGAGATACCGCGCGATCGGGTCGTCGAGCCGCATCGCCCCGCGTTCGACCAGCTGCATGACCGCGATCGCGGTGAACATCTTGGTGATCGACCCGATCCTGAATCGCGTGGCCGTCGTCGCCGGCCGTTTGGCTGCGACGTCCTCGAGGCCGCCGGCGCGCGCGTACACGATCCGCCCGTCCTCGACGATCGCAACCGAGACCGCGGGGGCCGATCCGGCCGCACCGCCGACTCCGGCAGCGACCGCGGCGTCGAGCTTCGCTGCGACGGCGGGGGCGACCGGTGCCGCCGATTCGGCGGCATTTCCCGCGCGCGACGATGCGCCGCACATGAGCGCCGACGCGACGATAACCGAGATGATCCGTTTCACGCTGCCCGCTCCTCGCCACGCCACGTGACCAGAAGAGAATCGCTCCGGCGCGCCGGACGCCCTGCCAGGTCAGGCGGCGATCGGGCGGCACGTCGTGCAGGGCCGCAGACCATGCGCGTGCGCCTCGTCGACGCTGCGTAACGCGACGAAACCCGGCGAGCCGATGCGGGTCGCGACCGTCCCGCAGGTCGGCAGGCAGAACACCCCGTCGTTGTCGTCGCCGACATAGCGGTACCCGCCGCGCGTCACGCGCTCGATGGCGGTGAAATCCAGCCCTTCACCCTCGAGCAGCGTCCGTTTGGCGTCGCTCCCGAAGACGTAGCCGCCGACCGAGAAATCGGTTCGGATCACCCGGTGACACGGGATCAGCAACGGCACCGGGTTGCGGCCGAGCGCGTTGCCGACCGCGCGCGTCGCGTCGGGAACACCGAGCTCGCGCGCTACCCAGCCGTACGGCCGCGCGTTGCAGCGCGTGATCTCGGCGGCCTTCTCCAGCACGCGCCGCTCGAACGGCGAACATTCGCCGAGGTCGATCGGGACCTCGACGTCGTCGCCGCGCAACTTCGCGCGCGCCGCCTCCGAGGTCGGATCGTCTTCGACCGCGCGCACGACCCGGCGTCCGAATCGCTCGCCGTACCAGGTCTCGAACGTCGCCTGGTCACCGGCGACCCGCACCGCACAGACACCGGCCGACCGCCAGGCAACGAAGACTTCGCCGATCGCGCTCGCCGCTGTAGCGTAGCGGTCGAGGCCGATCCGCGTGAAGACCTGGGCCGTGAAGTCGGGCGCGACGGGCTGATTCATCGCCGCGCGCAGAGCCTGGAAGTTGGTCTCACTCATCGTTCTTCTCCAGGTATGCCCGCACGGCGAGCAGCCCGCGGTGCGCCGAGGCTTTGACGGTGCCGATCGGCTGGTCGAGCGACTCGGCGATCTCGTCGTAACTGAGGTCGTCGAGGTAACGCATCACGAATGCCGGCCGAATCGCAGCCGAGAGCCGCGCGACGGCGGCGCTCACCGACTGCCAGGCTTCGCTCCGCAGCACGATGGCCTCGGGCGCCGCCTCGTCGTCGATGAGTGCCGCCCTGGGATTGGCGTCATCGTAGTCGAGCGAGTCCGCGAACGGCGGCGCATCGCGAAAGGCGTTGCGGGTCAGGTTACGCGCTATCGTATAGAGCCACGGCCGCAGCCGCAGTGCTTCAAGCCGTTGGGCCGGGTACGCCTGCAGCGCGCGATAAGCGCGCACGAAGACATCCTGGGCGACCTCTTCGGCGCGCGCATCGTCGTGCAGCATCCGCGCGACGAAGGTCACGATTCGCACCCGGTAGGCGATGACGAGCGTCTCGAAGGCGCGGTCGAGATCGTACGCCAGCGCGCGCGCCAGCGCAAGGTCCGGATCGGAGCACTCGACGGTCGCGGCCAGGAACACCTCACCACCCGCGGAGGGTGATCTTTCGCTCACGCAGCATCCGCCGTTCGGCCTCGTCGTTCCAGACGACGATGTGCGCGCGCGGCGGATGTGCGAGCGCGATGGCGGCGAGTCCGACCGCGATGATGGCAAGCATGAGGATGAAGAGCAGCATGGGTTCCTCCGGGAGTCTCAACTGAGTCGCCGAGGGAACACGAGCCAGCCCATCCGCGTTGCATTGCGCGCTCCAAGAAACGCGTGCTCCGGAGCCGGTTTCCGGAGCCCGCCGAGGCGCGAAAAAAGGCCCCGGTCTCGCGACCAGGGCCCTTCCCGATAAGGTTTTGCGCCCGCCGGGCGCAAAACGCGAAGAATTGGGAGTCGCGAAAGCGACCCCAATTCACTACATCATGTCGTAGCCGCCCATGCCGCCGCCGGGAGGTCCGCCGGCATTGTTGCCCTTGGGTTCCGGCTTGTCGGCAATCAGGGTCTCCGTGGTCAGGATCAGCGCACCGATCGAGGCCGCGTTTTGAAGCGCCGAACGCGTCACCTTGAACGGCTCGACGATACCGGCCGCAACCATGTCGACCAGGTCGCCCGTCATCGCGTCGAAGCCCTGACCCGCTTTGGCATTCCGCACGCGGTTGACTTCCACGCTGCCCTCGAAGCCGGCGTTCTCCGCGATCTGGCGGAGCGGCTCTTCGAGCGAACGGCGGATGATGTCGACGCCGATCTTCTCGTCGTGGTTCTCCGTCTTCGAAGCGAGCCTTTCGATCGCTTTGATCGCGTGAACCAGCGAGCTGCCGCCGCCGGGGATGATCCCCTCCTCGACGGCCGCGCGCGTTGCGCTGAGCGCGTCTTCGATACGGTGCTTCTTCTCTTTGAGCTCGGTCTCAGTGGCCGCGCCGACCTGGATGACGGCGACGCCGCCCGACAGCTTCGCCAGACGCTCCTGGAGCTTCTCGCGGTCGAAGTCGCTGTCGGTTTCTTCGACCTGGCGCTTGATCATCTCGATGCGGCCCTTGATCGCTTCCGGCTTACCCTTGCCGTCGACGATCGTCGTCTCGTCTTTGGTTACCTTGACGGTCTTGGCCTGACCGAGGAGTTCCGGGGTGACCTTGTCGAGCTTGAGGCCGAGCTCTTCGCTCACGACCGTCGCGCCCGTCAGGGTGGCGATGTCCTTGAGCATCTCCTTGCGGCGGTCACCGAAGCCCGGCGCCTTGACGGCGACGGTGGTGAACGTGCCGCGCAGCTTGTTCACGACGAGCGTCGCGAGGGCTTCGCCTTCGACGTCTTCGGCGATGATCAGGAGCGGCTTCTGGACCTGCACGATCTTCTCGAGCAGCGGCAGGATGTCGGCGATCGCCGAGATCTTGCGCTCCGTGACGAGGATGTACGGATCGGTCAACTCTGCTTCCATGCGCTCCGAATCGGTCACCATGTACGGCGAGATGTAGCCCTTGTCGAAGAGCATCCCGTCCTTGAGCTCGACGTCGGTCTTCATCGACTTCGACTCTTCGACGGTGATCACGCCGTCTTTGCCGACGCCGGTCTCCTTGCCATCCTTCGTCCCGCGCATTGCGCGTGCGATCAGCTCGCCGATTTCGGAATCGTTGGCGGAGATCGAAGAAACCTGCGCGATCTGCTCGCGGTCGGTGACCATCAGGACCATCTTCTGCATCTCTGCGACGGCCAACTCGACCGCTTTTTCGATGCCGCGCTTGATCAGCAGCGGGTTCGAGCCTGCGGTGACGTTCCGAAGGCCTTCGCGAATGATGGCCTGTGCGAGCACGGTCGCGGTCGTCGTACCGTCGCCGGCGATGTCGTTCGTCTTCGAAGCGACTTCCTTCACGAGCTGCGCGCCCATGTTCTCGAACGAGTCGGAAAGCTCGATCTCTTTGGCGATGGTCACGCCGTCGTTGGTAATCGTCGGGGAACCGAATTTCTTATCGAGAACGACGTTGCGGCCTTTCGGTCCCAGCGTCACCCTTACCGCGTCGGCGAGGGCGTTCGCGCCGCGCTCGAGCGCGCGCCGCGCGCTCTCGTCGAATACGAGTTGTTTAGCTGCCATTGGTATTGCTTATACTCCGGCCGGAACGCGCTCGTCGCTGAACACAGCGAGAACGTCTTTTTCCGAGATGATGAGGTACTCTTTGCCTTCGAGCTTGATCTCCGAGCCCGAATACTTCGAATAGATGAT
>Ga0182024_10000621_pt1 | contig 92285 bp, 78 predicted proteins | sample P32metaG_FD_120480 | JGI IMG/M metagenome (GOLD analysis project Ga0182024, IMG submission 120480) | Permafrost microbial communities from Stordalen Mire, Sweden - P3-2 metaG (Illumina Assembly) | ecosystem: Environmental > Terrestrial > Soil > Wetlands > Permafrost | place: Sweden: Stordalen... | reverse complement strand
GGAAGGCGAAGTGCTGGCGCTCGGCGCGAGCTTCGCCGAGGAGGTGCTGGTCGTCGATTGTAGCCGCGCTCGTGAGAGCGTGGCCCCCCCGTTAACTCTTCCTTCCAACCAGGAGGAGCAACTCTTCCGCGCGCTCGTGCTCGGCGTGCGGGACTATGTCGGCAAGTGCGACTTCAAGTCGGTCGTGCTCGGTTTGTCCGGCGGCATCGACTCGGCGCTCGTGGCCGTGGTCGCCGCCGAGGCGCTCGGCGCGCAGGCCGTCTGGGGCGTGTCGCTGCCGTCCCGCTATTCGAGCGAGGGGAGCCTGAGCGACGCGGCGCAACTGGCGAAAACGCTCGGCATCCGCTACGACGTGCTGCCCATCGCCGAACCGGTGGTGGAAGTTGAAAAAACGCTGGAGGGCGTGTTCGAGGGACGCACACCCGACGCCACCGAGGAAAACATCCAGTCGCGGCTGCGCGGGCTGCTGCTCATGGCGCTCTCGAATAAATTCGGGCCGCTCGTGCTCACCACGGGCAACAAGTCGGAATTGGCGGTCGGTTACTGCACGCTCTACGGCGACATGTGCGGCGCGCTGGCCGTGATCGCCGATGTCCTGAAAACGGAGATTTACGCGCTGGCGCACTGGATCAACCGCGACGGGGAAGTCATTCCCTCGAACACCATCGAGAAGGCACCCAGCGCCGAGTTGCGCCCAGACCAAACCGACCAGGACAGCCTGCCGCCATACGATCTGCTCGACCGCATCCTGCACCACTACGTCGTCGACGACGCCGATCCGAAGATGCTCGTCAACGAGGATATCCCGATTGAAACCGTGCGCGATGTGCTCAACAAAATTGTCTCCAGCGAGTACAAACGCCGCCAGGCGGCGCCGGGGCTGAAGGTCTCACCGCGCGCGTTCGGCATGGGACGACGTGTGCCCATCGCGCAGGGGTTTAGGGGTTAATGTAGCGGCGGTTCCTTCGGCTTCACTCAGGACAGGCGGCGACCGCCGCTACAACTGCATTTCTCTTCGGACCACTTCAGTCCTCCGCGCGAAACTTCCACCGCCCCGCCGGGCTAAGCAACTCGCCTATCTTCAAGCCGCGTGGTAAACACGATTATGGAAATTCGCCGCAAACTCCACCAATCTCGCGTTAAAATCCTCGAGGGCCTCGCACGCGGCGAGGCTGCACTCCGGGAAGGTCGCGTTTTTTCGCACGAACAGGTCGTGAAAAGAATGAAGCGACGACTTTCGCGACAAGCGGATTCTGCTCGGGCGCAAAGTCAACGGCGGTCATAGACCGCCGCTACAACTGCATTTCTCTTCGGACCACTTCAGTCCTCCGCGCGAAACTTCCACCGCCCCGCCGGGGCGGATTCTCACCGACAGTTTACCGGTGGTTTCACCACCGGCTAATTTCCTCCGGGCCCTCCGGGCCAAGCAACTCGCCTCGCCTATCGTCATGCCGCGTGGTAAACAAGATTATGGAAATTCGTTGCAAACTCCACCCATCTCGCAAGATGGCCTCGCGTCTGACCAAGACGCTGGCTCTCATCGCCGGGTTCGGCCTGTCGCTGCTGGCCGCGAATGGCCAGACGACGAGCGCTCCGTCTGAAGCGACCAATGAACCATCGACCGTCGCGGAGCCCGCGACGGCTACCACTGCACCGGCGCAAGAGCCTGCGCCGGCTACCTCAGAAAGTGCGACGGCTACCCTCCCAGATGTCCGCCCGATCCCGCTGGCCGTTAAGGCCAGCCATCCGGAGCTGGCCACGGTTTCGCCGATTGCGGACAACTCGCGCGATCCCCATGCGCTCGATTTGCAAAATTGTTTCCAACTCACGGCGATTCGCGACGACTCGTTGAAGATCAGCATGGAGGACATCGAAGTTGCCCGCGCCCAGTTGAGCCAATCGATCGCGGCGCTGTGGCCCACGTTCACCGCAACCAATCAGCAGGAATTTCTTCACTATCGGAATCCCGCCACGGCCGGATTCAGCATTTTAGGCGATTCGACAATCAGCGGAAATCGCAACTACACGTCGCAATCCAACGTGAACATGAGTTACACCGTCTTCAACGGCGGCCAAAACTGGAACAACGTCGGGGCCAGTTCCGCCGCCGTCGCCGCGAAACGCCAGACGCTCGCCCGCGATTACCAGACCATTTACCAGGACGTGGCGCAGGCCTTTTACAACGTGCTCCAGTACGAGGGCGACATGGTCATCCAGTCCGACCTGATCGATGCGCTGAAGGCGCGCGTGGACGACCTGAGAGATCGCGTCAACCTCGGCCGTTCGCGTCCCTCGGAACTTTTGCAGGCGCAAACCGACCTCGCCAACGCGAAGTTCACCTACGAATCGCAACGAGGCTCGCTCGACGCCGCGAAGGAAACGGTCGCTTTTTATATCGGCATTCCCTCGGCTGAATTCAAGTTGAAGGATATGCGGAAATTCCCGTCCGCAGCGCAATTGGAATCGTACCTTCAGCAGAGCGGGACGCGTCCCGACGTGCTTTCGCAATTGGAAAGCCTGCGCCAGGCGGAGCGGAATCTCTCCGTCGCGCAGGGCCAGCTCTGGCCGACGATCACGGCCAATGGCAATTTTCTCGCCTCGCAGGACCCGACCTCGAACGACATCGACGCGACGATGACGCTTGAGGCCTCGATGCCTATTTTCGACGGCGGACTGATCATCGGGCAAATTCATCAGAACAAGGAATTGGTCCGTCAAAGCCGGCTCAACGTCGAGCAACTCCAACGCACGGCAGACCAGGACACGCGGACAGCCTACGTGAATTTCAATGCAAGCGTCGCCCAGGTGCTGGTGCTGCGCGAAGCGGCGACGCTGGCGGCGAAGAATTTCGAGGCGCAGGTGGACGACTATCGCCGGGGTGTCGTGGCCAATCTCGACGTGCTCACCGCGTTGCAGGATTACCAAACCGCGCGGATCCAGTTGCACGACGCAAACATGATGGCACGGCTGAACCTGATCAATTTGCACGTCGCGGCGGGCATGGCGGCGACCGGACCGGGCGCGAACAACCAGGCGTTGCCGAAATCGAGCGGAGCTGCGCCGTAAAGTATGATGCCTGTCGACCCTCCCAAGCCCGCCGCAGCCCGCAATACTGCCGTCCGCAGGACTTCGGCGTTCGCGTCGCTGGCCGATCTCTCGATCCGGCGTCCCGTCTTCGCGTGGATGCTGATGGCCGCGCTGATTATTTTCGGCGCAATCGGGCTCTCGCGGCTCGGCGTCAGCGAACAGCCCGACGTCGATTTTCCCGTGCTGACCATTAACGCAACCTGGAGCGGCGCGGCACCCGAAGTGATGGAAACAGAGATCGTCGACAAGATCGAGGAGCAGGTGATTTCGACCCAGGGCGTGCGCACCGTGACCTCGCAAATCCAGCAGGGGCAGGCCTCGATCACCCTCGAATTTGAGATCGACCGCAACATCGACGCCGCCTTGACCGAAGTGCAATCGAAGCTGAGCAACGTCACGTTGCCGATTGGCGCCGACTCGCCGACCATCGTCAAAAGCAATCCGGAGGACCAGCCCATCCTGCTGCTCAGCGCCTCCTCGACCTCGCGCGACATGCACGCGCTGACCGAATATCTCGAACTCAACATCGTCGACCAGCTCAAGATTCTGCCCGGCGTGGGCGAGGTCACCCTGGCCGGATACCAGCAGCGCAACCTGCGCGTCTGGGTCGACAACAACAAGCTGAAGCCGCTGCAACTGACCATCCTCGACGTCAAGACCGCGCTCGAGACGGAGCAGGTCGAGGAAGCTGCCGGTTATCTCGAAAATTCCGCGAGCGAGTTCAACGTCCGCACCATGGGAGAAGGCGTCACGCCGGACGCTGTGGGCGCCATTCAGATCAAACAGCGCGGCGGCGAAGCCATCTACAATTCCAACATCCGCATCCGCGATGTGGCGCGGGTCGAGGACGGCCTCGACGACATTCGGCACACGGCCATCGTCAACGGCCAGCCGGGCATTGGCATCGGCATCAAAAAGCAGCACGGCGCAAACTCGGTGGCCATCGCGCAGGCGGTGAAGGCGCGCCTCGAAGAATTGCGCAAAACGCTGCCGCCCGACATCAAGATCGACGTGAATTTCGACAGCAGCCTTTTCATCCAGGACGCGATCCACGAAACCGAATTCACGCTCGTGCTTTCGGCCATCATCACCAGCCTGGTCTGCTTTCTTTTCCTCGGCTCGTGGAGCTCGACCTTCAACGTCCTGCTCTCGATTCCGACCTCAGTCATGGGCACGTTCGCGGTGCTTTATTTCATGGGCTTCACGCTCAATTTCTTCACCCTGCTCGGGCTATCGCTCGCCATTGGCATTGTGGTCGACGACGCCATCATGGTGCTGGAAAACATCATGCGCCATCGCGAGATGGGCAAGAGCAAGGTGCTGGCATCGCGGGACGGCGCGCGCGAAATCACCTTCGCGGCGCTCGCGGCGACGGTGGCTGTGGTCGCGATCTTTTTGCCCGTGGCCTTCATGAGCGGAATCATCGGGCGCTTCTTCTTTCAGTTTGGCATCACGATTTCCGCCGCAGTGCTCCTTTCGCTGGTGGAAGCGCTCACGGTCACGCCGATGCGCTGCTCGCAATTCATGGGCGACACCCGGCGCGGCTACGCGAACTGGGCCGCGAGCGAGTTCGATAAGCTCAGCCAAATTTACCGCGGCGTGCTCGGCGTCTGCCTCGATCATCGCTGGCTCGTCATTACCGTTTCCACCATCATCTTTCTGTTCTCGCTCGGACTGGCCTATCTTTTGCCGAAGGAATTTTTGCCCCGGCAGGACCAGAGCGCGTTTCTGATTCGCGTGCAAACGCCCGTTCGTTCCTCCATCACCTTCACCGAGGGCAAGCTGGTCGAGGCGGAAAAAATCCTGAAGCAGCATCCCGAGATCGACCACTTCTTCTCGGCCATCGGCGGATTCACCAGCGACACCGGCGCGGCGGACGGTGCTGTGACCGATGGTCAGGTCAACAGCGCGCTGATTTACATCACGCTCAAACCGAAATCGCAGCGGGACCTCGGCCAGTTCGCGCTGATGGACAAGTTGCGCGAGGAACTCAACGCCATCCCCGACGTCACCGCCGTGCCGCAGGACCTCGCCTCGCACGATTTCATTGCCGGGCGCGGTTTCCCCATCGAGCTGAATCTGCGCGGGCCCGATTACGCGGTGCTCGAGAAAAAATCGCAGGAGATCATCGATGCGATGAAACAGACCGGTGATTTCCGCGACATCGACACCGATTTTCGCTCGGGCATGCCTGAAGTGCGCATCTATCCCGACCGCGAGCTGGCCACGATGTCGGGCGTGACGGTCGACGCCATCGCCAGCACGGTGCAGGCCGCGATTGGCGGGGCCGTGCAGGGAAGATTCACGAACAAGGACCGCCGCTACGACGTGCGTCTGCGGTTGGAAGGCGGCCAGCGGGTCGGCCCGGACGACATCATGAATCTTGATGTACGAACCGATTACAACGAGCTGATTCCGATTTCGAGCGTGATCAAAACCGAGACGGTCGACACTTACCAGACCATCGCGCGGACCTTGCGCGAGCGCTCCATTTCCATCTACGCCAACATCGCGCCGGGCAAATCGCAAGCCGACGCGCTCGACCGCGCCGAGGCCATCGCGAAAAACATCATGCCTCCGGGCTACCGCGTCTTTCTCGGCGGCGGCGCGCAGACCTTCCGCGAAACTTTCGCCAGCCTCTTCTTCGCACTCTGGCTCGGCATCGTCGTCTCCTACATGGTGCTCGCTTCGCAGTTCAACAGCTTCATTCATCCATTCGCCGTGCTGCTCTCGCTCCCGTTCTGCATCAGCGGCGCGTTCATCGCCCTTTTGCTCACAGGCCAGTCGATCAATCTCTACAGCCTGATCGGCCTCGTCCTGCTCATGGGCATTGTGAAAAAGAACTCGATTCTGCTCGTCGAATTCACCAACGCAAAACGATTCGTCGATGGCTTCTCGGTACGCGACGCGATTCTCTTCGCCGGGCCGGTGCGGTTGCGCCCGATCCTGATGACCTCGCTCGCGACTCTGGCCGCGGCGGTCCCTCCCGCGCTGGCGCTCGGACCAGGAGCGGAGAGCCGCATTCCGATGGCGATCACGGTCATCGGCGGCGTCATCGTTTCGACCTTCTTCACGCTGCTAGTCGTGCCCTGCGCGTACAGCTTGATGGTGAAACTCGAAAGCAAATCGCATCCCGAAGCCGAGCTTTACGCCGAGTCCGCCAAGCCGGCGATGCGGCCCGGACATGAAACGGATTTAACTTCAAACGGCACGTCACCCCAAACTCTGACGCAGATGAAATAAAGGCTCTCTGAATTTTGACGGAATTACGGATTTTTTTGACAGGATTAACAAGATTTACAGGATTTTTGAAAGGCAGTTCGAGACAAGAGTTACCTGAAACACATGAACGCAAAATTTCACATCGTAAACCTCATGTCCTTCATGTTCCTCCTGTCTGAATCCGTTTCCCAATCCTGTTAATCTTGTTAATCCTGTCCAAATTCTGCCCATGACTCTCTCCGATCTCTCGATCCGACGCCCTGTTTTCGCCTGGATGCTGATGTCGGCGCTGATGTTTTTCGGCGTGATCTGCTTCTTTCAGCTCGGCGTCAGCCAGCTCCCTGAGGCGACGCAACCGGTGCTGACCATCACGGCGAACTGGATCGGCGCGGCTCCGGAAGTGATGGAGACCGAGATCGTCAACCCGATCGAGCAGGCGGTGATTTCTGTCCAGGGCATCCAGGACATCGAGTCGAACATGCGCCAGGGCACGGCGACCATCAAGCTCACGTTCCAAACCAGCAAGGACATCGACGCGGCCTTGCAGGAAACCAACTCGAAGCTCCGCTCCGTCGCGCTTCCCAGTGACGTGCTGCCTCCGACCATCGATAAGATCAACACCGATGACAACCCGATCATGTGGCTGGCGATCACCTCAACCAAACGCTCGTTCAAGGATGTGCTGACCTATGTCGATCTGAATTTGCGCGACCGGCTGCGGGTCATTCCCGGCGTGGGCGACATCATCCTGGGCGGCTGGAGGGACCGCAATCTGCGCGTCTGGGTGGATAACAACAAACTGCTGGCGCAACAACTGACCATCCTTGACGTCCGCAACACGCTCAAGATGGAGAACAACGAGACGTCCTCGGGCACGCTGGAAAATGGCACGACCGAATCGAATGTGCGCACGATGGGCGAGGCGCTGACACCGGAGCAGATGGGCGACCTGCTGATCACGCAACGGGGCGGCGCGCGGATTTATCATTCCAACATTCATCTGCGCGATGTGGCCACGATCGAGGACGGCCTGGCCGACACGCGGAGCATGGCGCGCAGTGACGGAAAGATCACGCTGGGCGTGGGCATCCAAAAACAGCACGGCGAAAACGACGTGAAGGTGGGCACAGCGGTGCGGGCGTTCGTGGATCAGGTCAACAAGGAACTCGCCGTCACCGATCCCGATCTGCACATGTACGTCAATTTCGATGGCACGCGCTTCACTTCGGATGCAATCCGTGAAACCGAATTGACCGTGCTGCTTTCGGTGGTCGTCACCGGGCTGGTCTGCTGGGCGTTTCTCGGCTCGTGGACTTCGACTTTCAACGTGCTTCTCTCCATTCCCACCTCGGCGCTGGGGACGTTCATCGTCATGCGGATGCTCGGATTCACGATCAATTTTTTCACGCTGCTCGGCATATCGCTCGCCATCGGCATCGTGGTCGACGATGCCATCATGGTGCTTGAAAATATCGTGCGTCATTTTCACATGGGCAAAACGGCGCGGCAGGCGGCGCTCGACGGCGCGCGCGAAATCACCTTTGCCGCCACGGCGGCAACCATCTCCGTCATCGCGGTCTTCATCCCGGTCCTGCTCGTCGGCGGATTCATCGGGGTCTTTCTCTTCCAGTTCGGCATGACTATTTCCACTGCGGTGGGACTCTCCCTGCTCGAGGCTATCACCCTCACCCCGATGCGTTGCTCGCAGTTCATGACGGCCAAGGAGGACGAATACCGGTTCGCAGTATTTGTGAACCGGATCTTCGCCGCGTTCGCCCGCGGTTACGGTCGCGCGCTGGCGCTCAGCCTGGAGCATCGCTGGAAAGTCGTCTCCGGCGCGCTCGGCTTGTTCGCGCTTTCCATGCTTTCCATCATGTGGATCACCAAGGAATTCATGCCGACGCAGGACATCGGCGTTTTCATTGTCCGGTTCCAGACCCCGGTCGGTTCCTCGCTGACTTTCACCAGCAACAAGGCAGCGGAGATGGAAAAAATCTTCCAGAACAATCCGAACATCTCCCACTACTTCGTGAACGTCGGCGGCTTTGACGGCGGCGAAACCAACAAGGGCATGTCGTTCATCTCGCTCAAAGACCGCAGCGAGCGCACTCAGAACCAGCAGCAGGTGATGGATTCCGTCCGAGATGAAATCACTAAAGACATTCCCAAAGATTTCGACGCGTTCATCATCAATCCCTCGGGCAATTTCGGAGGAGCGAAGCGGGGCACGAGCATCGAACTGAGCGTGCGCGGACCTGATTACGGTGTGCTGAAGGAGAAGGTCGCGGAGATGACCAAGCGATTTGCCGCGAGCGGGCTGATGACCGACATCGACACCGATTTCCGCGACGGCGTAACCGAAGTGCACGTCGTGCCGGACCGCGAAAAGGCGGCGGCGAGCGGCGTCAGCGTGCAGGACATCGCCGATACGATCAACACGGCCATCGGCGGCGTGCGCCAGGGCTACTTCACCAACGGCATCCGCCGCTACGACGTGCGCATCCGTCTCCTGCCCGAGCAATGGCGCACCACCTCGGACATCGACAAGCTGCTCATCCGCACGAGCTACGGTGAACTGATTCCTCTTTCTTCCGTGACCACGGTCACCGAGGAGAAAAACCTGCTCACCATCACGCGCGAGATGCGCGAGCGGGCGATCAATATTTACGCCAACGCCGCCACGGGAAAATCGTTGGACAAGGTGATGGAGTTCGCGCAAAAAACCGCGAAGGACGTCCTGCCCGACGGCTACACGCTGGCCGAGGTCGGCGCGTCGAAGGATGTCATCGAGGCCTTCGAGAGCTTCATCTTCACGCTGGTCATGGGCCTGCTGATTTCGTACATGGTGCTGGCGATCCAGTTCAACAGCTTCATCCATCCAATCCCGGTGATGATCGCGCTGCCCTTCTCGCTCACGGGCGCGTTTCTCTCCCTGTTGCTCACGCACAATTCGCTCAATCTTTACAGCTTCATCGGCATTGTGGTGCTGATGGGCATCACACTGAAAAACTCGATCCTGCTGGTGGAATTCTTCAACAAACAGCGCCGCGATTACGGGCGCACGTTGCGCGAGGCGATTCTCATCGGTGGCCCGATCCGGTTGCGCCCGATCATCATGACCTCGGCGGCGACTGTGTCGGCCTCGGTGATCCCGGCGCTCGGCATCGGGCCGGGCGCGGAAGTGCGAGTCTCCATGGCCGTGGTGATCATCGGCGGCGTCTGCGTTTCCACGCTTTTTTCGCTGCTCGTGGTGCCGTGCCTCTATGACATCATGGCACCGATTGAGGACAGTTCCCATCATGTCCGACGGGAACTCGACGCCGCCAATGCCGAAGAGGAGGCCGAGGCCGAGTTGGCGCATCGTTAGCCCATTTTCCATTCACGTTGCCGCATTAAGGTGGCCCGGACAACTTGTTGTCCGGGTGCGCGAGCGCGGCATCGCGAGCGCACAGGAGGTCGCCCCGGAATTTGCCAATCAACCGACGACCTCCTGTCGCCTTCGGCGACCCGGACAACAAGTTGTCCGGGCCACCATGAATAAATCGTGCCTAAACGCCTTTTATTTGAATATTGACTTCCGAGCCGATTCTGTCACAACTCCCGTAATTTAATCCTCCTTTACGATTGAGAGAGTTTACTTATCACGCAAAAAACGTAGAAAGATTTAACCTTCAATTTCGCCAAAATAACCACTGAAAACTCAAGCCCCCCAAGGAGCAGAATGAAATCGTCCCCCCCCCTCCGCCTAACTAAAAATTTATTCGGCGGCCTGTTCGCCGCCATGCTCGGCCTCTGCCCGATCACCGCCGCCCACGCCCAAATCTTTGTCACTAACTTGAACGGAAACTCGATTGGCGAGTACAACCTCGATGGAACCACGGCGAACGCCTCGCTAGTCTCCTCGGGGTTGGTTGACCCTGCTGGCATCGCCATCTCCGGATCCAATCTGCTTGTAGCGAACCTTGGCAGCGACACGATTGGCGAATACACGACCTCGGGGGTGCTGGAGAACGCCTCGCTCGTCTCGGGGTTGGGTGGCCCTGAGGGTATCGCCATCTCCGGTTCGAATCTGTTTGTCGTGAACGTTGGCAGCGGCACGATTGGCGAATATACCACGTCGGGGGTGCTGGAGAACGCCTCGCTCATCTCGGGGTTGAATGACCCTGAGGGCATCGCCATCTCCGGATCGAATCTGTTTGTCAAGAACACAGGCAGCGGCACGATTGGCGAATATACCACGTCGGGGGTGCTGGAGAGCGCCTCGCTCGTCTCGGGGTTGGATCTATCTAGCGGCATTGCGGTCTCCGGATCGAATCTGTTTGTCGCGAACTATGGCAGCGGCACGATTGGCGAATATACCACGTCGGGGGTGCTGGAGAACGCCTCGCTCGTCTCGGGGTTGAATGACCCTGAGGGTATCGCCATCTCCGGATCGAATCTGTTTGTCGCGAACTATGGCAGCGGCACGATTGGCGAATACACCACTTCGGGAGCCACGTTGAACGCCTCGCTGGTCTCGGGGTTGGGTGGCCCGATTGGCCTCGCGGTGGAAGACGTCCCCGAGCCCTCGACCTGGGCGATGCTGCTGGGCGGTCTCGGCCTCCTCGCTTTTTGGCGTCTCCGCACCCGCCGCGCGCTGGTTTGACTGTAGCGGCGGTCTATGACCGCAACAATTCAGCCTCGGTCATCCTGAGCTTGTCGAAGGATCAGTTCTGCCTCAGCCTCAATCGCATGAGGGACTACTTTGTCTACATTCTCTCAAACAACTCTCAGGTGTTGTATATCGGAGTGACCAGCGACTTGGATGGACGACTCTTCGAGCATGTGAGAGACCGCCAACCGACCAGTTTCACCGCCCGTTATAACTTGGACCGACTCGTCTTTTACGAATCCTATCCCACGCCGGGCGAGGCCATTGCCCGGGAAAAGCAGCTCAAGGGTTGGAATCGGGAAAGGAAAAAGAAGCTGATCCAAGAGATGAATCCCATGTGGAGAAATCTGCTGGAAGATTTGAAAGCGGGAATGATGGAGTTGCCAGAAAGCAGCTAAGGAAAAGGCAGGCGGAACTGATCCTTCGACAAGCTCAGGATGACCCGCTTTGATAGATTAAGATTATTCCCATGCACCGGATTGATTTCATTCACAAGCCGCGCGCGGATGGTGGTCCGGCGCGCAGCCTCCGCGCTTTCCTCGCGTCATGCGCTTTTCATGGCTTGTTGCTTTGCCTGATCCTCTGGCTGGCCTTCCTCTATCGCTCACAAATGCCGCCGCTAAAAAGCGGTTCCGCATTCGGCGCCCCTTCGATCTCACTCGAAAAAATGATCATCATTTCGCCACCGCCACAGCCCCCTGCCGCACTCCCGGCCCCTGCTCCAACCGTCGCTGCCACCATGCCACCGCGTGAGCCCAAAACCAAACCCGCTCCTCCCAAGGCGACCGTGCCGGTCCTCGCCGTTCAGCCAAGCCAGCCCATGCCGGCCGTGGAACCGATTGCGTCCAAAACACCAACCGTAATCCATACGGCGATTTCGCATCCAGCGACAACTCAAGCGCATCCGAAACCGGCAGCCCCCGCGTCTCCCTCCAGTTACGCCTCCGGCCCCAACGTGTTGCCGCATCCGCCCTACCCGCTCGAAGCGCGCGACCGCGGACAAACAGGGACGGTGGTTATGCATGTGCAATTCGACGCCAGGGGCAACGTTGCGCAGGCCGAGGTGGCGCAATCGAGCGGCGTGCCGATTCTCGATTCTGAAACGCAATCGTTTATCCGCGCGCATTGGCACAGCGCCGCGCACGCCGGACAAACCATCAGCCAGCCCGTGCAGTACTCGCTGGAAAATCTTTAACCGTGAACCCCGATTCGTCTCCGCCCCAGGAAGCATCGCCCGAATTTGAGCCGGAGACACCAATGGACCAGTATTGCCCGGTGTGCGGCGCGACGCTGATCCAGGAAAAATGCAAGGTCGTGTGCCGCAGTCCCCGCTGCACCTACCGGATTATTTTTAACTGCTCGGAGTTTTAGGTCCTGCGGACGGCAGTAATTCCATCCGGAACAAGCAACGCTTGCCTGGCGTACTTTCTTCTGCACAAAATGAGTTACAATCCTTTTGCTACCTCCATTGAAATCGAGCAATGGAGGTAGCAAAATAGTGGGGTTTTGTTCCCAAGTTGAGAACGTCTTACGACAGCGGCGGAAGTGCGCGCGTCTCCATGCCCCGGCTGGCCAGCTTGCGGGCCATGTCGAGGGCCTCGGCGCGAGTCTGGACCGATTCTTCGAGTTGCGCCATGCGTACCGCTTCGAGAATCCTGCCGATGACTTTGCCCGGCGGCAGGCCCATGGCGAGTAGATCGCTTCCGGTGATCAGCTTGGGCGGGTCGATCTCCTCGGCGCTCATGGTTTCAAGTTGTTGCTTCAGAAAATCGTAGTGCCTCAGGTCACCGTGGGAGCTGGCGCAATCGATGCGGTGCAATTCGAGTTCGAGCGGAAAAGTCGGGCGCGCCATCATTCGCTTGAGCGTGCTCGGCCGCATGTGCGGCACATCCTTGAACTGCATGTGGTGCTGGACCAACTCACGCACGGTCGCGATGCTTTTATTGTCGTAGCGCAAACCGGTCATGATTTGTTCCGCCATATCCGCGCCGACGCTTTCGTGCTCGTTAAAGCGGATGCGCCCGTTTTCGTCCACCTTCGCGGTCGGCTTTTTGCCGACATCGTGGAAAAGAACGCCCATGGCCAGATCAAGATTCGGCTCCTCGATCTTCGAAAGCATCAGCCGGACATGCTCGTAAACGTCGCCTTCGGGGTGAAATTGCGGCGGCTGCTCGACACCGTGCATTGCCGCGATATCGGGCAGAACTTCCCGGAGCAAACCGCTTTGGTCGAGCAGATCGAGACCCAGCTCCGGTTTCGACGCGGAGAAAATCCTGTTCAACTCGTCGCGGATGCGTTCGGCGCTCACCGTGCGGATCATCGCGGCCTCCGCGCGAATCGCCTCCCAGGTCTTCGGTTCGATCCGAAAGATCAGCCGTGTGGCAAAACGGATCGCGCGCAGCAGACGCAGATGGTCCTCCGCGAAACGGTCTACCGGATTGCCGATCGCACGAACGATCCCGGCGCGGAGATCGGCCTCGCCTCCCACATAATCGATCAGCCGATCCGCAACCGGATCGAAGAAAAGCCCATTGATGGTAAAATCGCGCCGCTGCGCGTCCAGTTCCGGCGTGGCGGGCGTCACCGACTCGGGATGGCGTCCATCGACATAAGCGCCGTCCTGGCGGAACATCGCAACCTCGAATTGCTCCTCATCCACCATCACGCGCACCACGCCGAAAGACTTGCCGGTGAGATTCGTCACGCGCGGAAAAAGCCGCTGCACCTCTTCGGGCCGGGCGCTGGTGGCGACGTCGTAGTCCTTCGCCTCGATACCGAGCAGATGATCGCGCACGCAGCCTCCCGCGAGGTAGGCGGTATGTCCGGCCTGCTGAAGTTGATCGACAATGTCACGTGCCCGCGGGTTCATTGCTCAGAAAAAATCGGTTCCACCTCGGCCACATCGGGCGGCGGCGTATGCGTCTCATGCCGGTAAAGAAAATAGAACGGTCCGCCGACGAGGCTCCAGAGAAGATTCATCGCGAAACAGGTGATCGAGAAAGCGAAGGCATGGTCTTTGTCGATGCCGAGCAGCCCCAAAAACATGATAAAGAGGGTCTCGCGCACACCGAGGCCGGCGACGCTGACCGGCAGCGCGATGAGCATGTTGACCATGGCGATGATGGCACAAGAGGTGAAGAAATCGGGCACCGGCTGAAGATGCATGGCTCGGAGCACACAATAGCCCATCAGCGTGCAGCAGACGTGCGACGGCAGGGAACCTACCAGCGCCACCAAATTGGTGCCAAACGCCCGTGCGGTATGTTCATAGGCCATGAAAAGGGAAGCGCCGCGATGAATCAACGGCAACTTTTTGACCAGGGAACGGAGCGTCTGGATTTTCATCACGAACGGTCCGACGCAGGCGAGCAAGGAGGCCGTCACCCCGCCCAGCGCGAACAAATAAAAGGTGGCCGTGGCAACCTTGGTATTATGATGAGACAGGAGCAATGGGAGATTGGGGATGGAAAGCATCACGCCAAAGAGGAGAAGGGCGATCAGGCCGATGACCCGGTCGACGATGATGGTGAAGGCCACGGCGGCCCGCCGCTGCGGAACCGCCCTCGCGGCATAAAAAATCTTAATGACATCCCCGCCAGTGGTGCCGACGCCCATGGCGCTAAAAAACTGTCCGATCATGGTGAGTTCGAAGATGCGCCAAAAACGAAGATGAACGTGGTGAACGCCGAGCAGCATGCGCCAGCGCCAGGAGACGATGAGCAGAACGGGGGCAAAACAGAGAAAGCCGGCCACAATCCAGGCGACATCCATGGTGCGGACGTTGGACCAAACCAAGCGCCAGTCGATGATCCTCATCAGCCAGGCGATGATCAACGCCGAAACCAGCGTTTGTAAAATCAGCCCGATGCGGCGACGTAAGAATTCCATAAATGGCGGCTGGCGATGACCTGCTCCTCCGGCGTTCCCGGCGCGAGTTCAAGTACACCGATAGCGTTTTCCGGGATCAGGGGCAAGAGCGCGCTAAAGGCAATCTCGCCGTGACCGAGCGGCAGATGATCCTCCTGCGGACGCCGGCAATCGTGAATGTGGGCGCCAAACAGCCGCGGCGAGCGGAGCCGCAGGCTCTCGAAGTGATCATGCCAGCCCAGGAATTCCTTCGATTGCGAATGGCCGAAATCGTGCCAGTAACCGACCACCTCGGGGGGAAAGGCCGCCAGCACCTGCGCAAATTCCTCCTCGTGGGGGAACTCCTCGAATTCCTGCCGGATTTCGAAGCCGAGCCGGATGTTCAGTTCTCCCGCCAGCGCAACGATCGGCTCCAAACACGCTTTGACCCGCGGCCACAGCACATTAAATTTTTCTTTGCGCTCCACCACCGCCCGGACCTTGATGTCCGTATAGCTGCGGTTGAGGAAGCCGCCCTTGAGATAAATCTTTTCCAGCTTGCGCGTGACGCCGTAGGGACCCGCGCTTCCCAGGTGCATAATCACCGCGCGCGCGCCGAACTTGGCCGCATGACGAATCGTATCCTCCGTCGCCTTGATCGCGGCGGCGCGCATCGCGGGTCGCGCATCCGAAAATTCGTAGCAGTTCGGATCGGGACGGAAAATGCTCGTCGGCACCGGGCAGAAATTATGCAGCGTCTGGATCTTGATCAGGTCCTCTTCCCACGCCTTGACAATCCCCGGCCAAAGCGAAAAACGGATCGCGTGCCCCAATTCACATACGGGGAATCCAAGTTGCCGGATTTCCCTCAGCATCGCGTAACCATCCTGATGCCGGTACGAATTCCAGCAAGTCGATAAGGCCAGCGGCAACATGAGTTACGGCCAAACTAGCACATTTAGGCCGTATGCGGCACCGTTTTGACGAAGGCCCGGCCCAAAAGAAGCCCGCGATCCAGCACGAACAAAAGCAGGAACACAAAGAAAAGATCGCCCGCCATCCCGTTGCGCAGGAAAGTCCAGGTCGGCGTGTAACCGGCCAGCCCGACCGTATTCGCCTGCCACCAGCCCGCCAGCGTGGCCGAATAGCCGGGAGTCATCTGAACGACAATATCGTGCCACCACGAAAACGTATTCGCCGCGACATAAAACAGGAGCGAGCAAACCAAACTGCCGCCGACAATTTTCGTCAGCGACTTCCGCTGCGCAATCAAAATGCCCAGACCACCCGCCGCCGCATAAATGCCGAGCGAAATCACCGTCCACCACGAAAACATCGATCCGGAACCGTCGGTGCGATAATTGACCTGGAGAAAAGCCACATCGGTCAGCACCAGCGTCGAAGGCCCGACCAGCCAGCCCCAACGGCGGGGAAGGTACATCGCGCCTATATAGGCAATCGCCATCAGCGGCGAGATATTCGGAATGAACTCCGGGAAGTTGCTGCTGAGCAAACGGAACGTGACGCAGCCCAGAACCAAAATCAGGGCCAGATAAAATGGGGAAATTTCGCGCTTCATAAAGGACAAGCGCACAGTAAAGCTTCCTTGCCGCCCAAACGCAAGCGATCCGTCATTCTTTGGGTGGCCCGGGCTACTTGTTGCCCGGGTGCGCGAGCGCGGCATCGCGAGCGCACAGGAAGCTGCTCCCGATAACCGCCGCTACACGGGACGGCGGGTGGGGATAATGCCCCTCATTTCGCGGAGAAACCTTTACGCTGGGAAAGATCGTCCGGGCCTTCCATGGAACCGGCAAATTTCACGAAAGATTTATCCTGCCCGTCATGCGCGGGACCGGAGGCTGAAGTTCGCAGGCCGGCCCGGTATTCCTCGAGCCACGCCGCCAAAGCGCCAACCTCCGAGGCGGGCAATCGTTCGATGGCCAGTTCGATTTCGGTAATCGTGCTCATGTCGATTCACCGTAGCGCATCAATCTCGACTTCTCAATCCCAAAGGAACGAAAGACAAGAAGCGATCCCCGGTAGCCGTCGCGGGCCCTCGCGACGGTGCCTTCCTTCCCCACTTCCGTCATCCTGAGCTTGTCGAAGGATGAGTTCGGCATCGTAGCCGCGTGCCTGTCCCCTGAACGCCTTTTATTTTAATGTTGACTTCCGCGCCGATTCTGTCACAAATCCTAAACTTTAGCCATCATTTACCGTTAAAATAGCTTACTTATCACGTAAAAAACGGGAAAAGAGTTAACATTAAATTTCGCCAAAATAACCGCTGAAAACTCGGAGCACCAAGGAATAAAATGAAATCGTCCGCCCCCCCTCGCGTAGCTAAGAAATTTTTCGGTGGTCTAGCCGCCGCCGTGCTCGGCCTGCTCTCCATCAGCGCCGCCCACGCGCAAATCTTTGTCACGAACTATAACAACGGCACGATTGGCGAGTACAACCTCGATGGAACGCCGATCAACGCCTCGCTCGTCTCGGGATTGGATAACCCTCTTGGCATCGCGGTCTCCGGATCGAATCTGTTTGTCGTGAACTATGGCAGCAACACGATTAGCGAATACACCACCTCGGGGACGCTGGAGAACGCCTCGCTCGTCTCGGGGTTGAATGGCCCTGAGGGCATCGCAATTTCCGGATCGAATCTGTTTGTCGTCAACAATGGCAATGGCAACAATGGCAACAATGGCAACAACACGGTTGGCGAATACACCACCTCGGAGGCCGTGGTAAACACAGCGCTGCTCGCCAACTCCGAGGTCGGTTTGTCGGATGATTTGAATGACCCTTTTGGCATCGCCGTCTCGGGAAATGATCTCTTCGTCGCGAACGGAGCCGAAGGGGATGGGGGCTCGATTGGTGAATTCAACGCTACCACGGGGGCAATTATAAACACCCGGCTTGTCTCGGGGTTGAATTTCCCTGGGGACATCGCCATCTCCGGATCGAATCTGTTTGTCACGAACCTTAACAGTAACACGATTGGCGAATACACCACCTCGGGGACGCTGGAGAACGCCTCGCTCGTCTCGGGGTTGAATAACCCACTTGGCATCGCCATCTCCGGATCGAATCTGTTTGTAGTGAACAATGCCAACAACACGATTGGCGAATACACCACCTCGGGGGCGCTGGGAAACGCCTCGCTGATCACGGGGTTGAATGGCCCTGCTTACCTCGCGGTGGAACCTGAAGACGTCCCCGAACCCTCCACCTGGGCGCTGCTGCTCGGCGGTCTGGGCCTCCTGGCTTTTTGGCGTCTCCGTACCCGCCGCGCGCTGGTTTGACTGCGGTGTAACCCTCCCTAAATCGCCTCTATCTACTAAATCGCTTAAAAATAGAGGCTACGCAGGCTTTTTAAGCAAAACCGGGGAAGGCACCTCCGCGAGGGCCCGCGGCGGCTACCTTCTGAACTGATCCTTCGACAAGCTCAGGATGACGGAGCGATTAATCCCTCCGCCCGGCGCGCCAGGAGCGGCTGGTGATTTCCTCACGCTCCTCGATGGGATCGAGGAATTCGAGATGGCGGTAGATGGGCGTCGGCTCGGGCGCGGTTTTGTCCGCCGAGGCGATTTCGGGATATTCGTAGATGTCGCCCTTGTAGTTGCGCAGGACGATGCTGTCGGGTGTCCGCGCGACGACGTAGTTCGGGTTGATCGGAATTTTCCCGCCGCCGCCGGGACCGTCGATGACATACTGCGGAATGGCGTAGCCGCTGGTGTGGCCGCGCAGGTTCTCGATGATCTCAAGGCCTTTGCTCACCGACGTGCGCAGGTGCGAGGAGCCTTGGATCAGGTCGCACTGGTAGAGATAATAGGGCCGCACGCGAGCGCGCAGCAGCTTTTGCACGAGCGTCTTCATCACGTCGGAATCGTCGTTCACGCCCTTGAGCAGCACCGACTGGTTGCCGAGCGGAATGCCCGCGTCGGCGAGGCGTCCGAGGGCGTCACGCACTTCCACCGTTAGTTCCTTCGGATGATTCACGTGGACGCTCATCCAGAGCGGATGGAATTCCTTGAGCATCGCGCAGAGTTCCGGCGTGATCCGCTGTGGCAGGAAGATGGGCACGCGGCTGCCGATGCGGAGGAATTCAATATGCGACAGGGCGCGCAGGCGGCTCAGAAGATTCTTGAGCTTGCCGTCGGAAAGGAGGAGCGCATCGCCGCCGGACAAGAGCACGTCGCGGACTTCGATGTGCTTTTGCAGGTAATCGATGGCGCGGTCGAAATCAAGTTCGAGTTCCTGTTCGCCCACGCCGCTGACGACGCGGCTGCGGGTGCAGTAACGGCAATAGGAGGCGCACCGGTCGGTGACGAGAAAGAGGACGCGGTCGGGATAGCGATGGACGAGGCCGGGCACAGGCATGTCGTGATCTTCGCCGCACGGATCGGCCAGGTCGGTCGGCTCGTAGGTCATCTCCTCAATGCGCGGGATGACCTGGCGGCGGATCGGGCAATCGGGATCGAACGGATCGATGAGGTTGAAAAAGTAGGGCGTGATGCCCATGGCCAGCTTGGTATTGGCGAGGAGCACCCCGGCATGTTCTTCGCCGGTGAGCTCGATTTTTCCCTTAAGATGCTCGAGCGACTTCACGCTGTGGCGCATCTGCCATTGCCAGTCGTTCCATTGTTCGGGCGTGGCTTCGGGCCAGAAGCCCTGGCCGGGTGAGGTAAATTGACGATGACCTAGTTGAAGACGGCTGGTGTCGATGGTGGGGGTGTTCATTTGGGGGTGCGCCGCGAAGTGCGAAGTATCGCGAGGTTATGAGGACGTGCGGCGACTTATAGGCTTGTAACGATTGAAAATAACGCGACTGCTCCACCTGTCAAATCCATGGCGTATATTCCCAGTACCATAGATATTGCGTCGGCCTTCCAATTGGGCCATTCTTTTACGTTACCAGCGGCACTTATGCTCTTGCAGCGCAACCCCTAACCGAAGCGTGACCCAACTCCCCTCCCCCCAGCGTCGTTCTCCGGCTCCGCAGCACGTCAAGCGTCTGCGGCCCAAGACCTACTCCGTGGCGGTCTACCTGGTCGGAGCCATTATTTTACTCCAGGTTGTCATGTTGATTTCCGTGTTCTGGCTGCGGGCGATGGTCGTGTCGGTCAACGTCAACCTTCCCAACGCCCAGGGAAATATTTCAGGCAATCCCAATCCGAACACCCAGCCGGGCGGGACCGCCAACAACCCCGGTATGTCCAGGCTGCCGAGCTTGGAAGCGACGTTCGCTCATCCGGCGCTGCTGCAAGTGCCCGGCGTTTCCGACAAACTTGCGCAGATCAGCACGCTGAACGAAGAAGCGCAGGTTTTCCTGCAACAGAATGATTATCCATCGGCAACGGATATTTTGATCAGGGCGGAGGACATCGACCCGCGCAATCCCACCACCCTGAAAAATCTGGCCGAAACCTACAATTTACTGAATGACTCGGTGCGATCCAGACAGTACTGGCAACGGCTGGTCGATCTCGGGCCGGGCGTGGGCACCGTTTACGCCGCGGCGAGAGACCATGTGCTGCTGCTCGATTCCGGCCACGATGCCGATCCCCTGAAGGAGCCTTCCACCCTGGATCGTCAAATTTACGTCAGTTCAGTCGAGAAAACGCCCGTGGAAACGCAGGATGGAAACGCGCAATTTCACGTGCGCGCGGCGCTCAAGCTCAAAAGCCCAAAGACGCCCGATTTTGACCAAAAGAAGCTCCAACCCTACGTGATCTTTTATCAGCAAATGCCGGACGGGAGCCTGGTTCCCGATCTCGGCCAGCGCAAAGGCTCCTTTGACGATACGTTCCTTTTCTGGGGCAACAAAAACAGCGAGGCGTTTGGCGTGGACTATGTGATGCCTATTCCGGGCACGCCCGGCCCCAATAATACGACCCAGGGCGAATACTACGGTTTCGTCATCGGCATCTATTACGACAAGGTCCTGCAGGATGTCAGCTCGGAACCGACCGATCTGAGCTCGCGGATGGCGCTGCCCAAGGATATTGAGTAGGGCTAAGCTGTCCGGTAGACAATTTCCGTAAAAGCCCTCTTTTCAAATTCCGTCATCCTGAGCGGAGGCGAACGTTATGCTCCCTTTTCCCATCACGGTGGTCCGAGCCGGAGTCGAAGGACCTTGAGAGCCTGAAGCAGGCGTTAGGGCGTTACCATGACGTGTTCTATTCGAGGGAAAGGCAGCGAGACGGTCCGGTGAGACGGCGCCCTACCCGCCATGAATATCACGCGAAAATAGCGGCTAGGTCCTTCGACTGCGCGAATGCCACGCATTCGCTTCGCTCAGGATGACGTAATTGGTAAAGCGTGACCTTCGGTACTCGCGTCGTTGACGAAACAGGCCTCGGCGATCATTCTGTGCGGCTCCATGAAATTGCGAGCGGTCGTCATCCTTTTTTGTCTTTGCTTCGCCACAAATGCGCTGAAAGCAGACGAAGGTTACTGGCTTTTTACCGATCCGCCGACGCAGGCCATCGCCGACAAATATCATTTCACTCCGGATGCCGCATGGCTGAAACATCTCAGCGGAGCGGCCATTCGCATCGGCGGCGCGTCAGGTTCCTTCGTCTCCGCCGACGGTCTGGTGATCACCAACCGCCATGTAGGGGAAGGCGAACTGCATACGCTTAGTTCCAGGACGCATAACTACGAAGAGAACGGCTTCTACGCCCCGACCCGCGCCGACGAGTTGCCCTGCCAGGGACTGGAAATGCTCGTCCTGCAAAACACGCAGGACGTCACTTCGCGGATCATCGCCTCGGTCAAACCAGGCGCAACGCCTGCGGAAGCCGAAGCTACCCAAAAGGCCGTGGAAGCCGCGATTGAAAAGGAATCATTCGATAAAACAGGCCTGTTGAGCGAGGTGGTCACGCTGTTTGGCGGCGCGCGTTACGATCTCTATCAATATAAAAAGTATCCCGACGTGCGCCTCGTTTTTTCGCCCGACTGGCAGACGGCCTCTTTCGGAGGCGACCCCGATAATTTTGAGTTTCCCCGGTTCGACCTCGATATTTGTGTCTTCAGAATTTATGAGCACGGGAAGCCGCTTCCTAGCGGGGACTATCTAAAATGGAATTCCGCCGGACCGGCCAAGGACGAATTGGTTTTCGTGGCGGGTCATCCCGGTTCCTCGCAACGGCTCGTGACGATGGACGAAATCGATTATCAGCGTGATGTTCGCGTGCCGATGGTGGTGGACGAATTGGATCGAATGGAGCGGGCGCTCCAGAAATTCAGCGCGACGAGTCCTGAGCACAGCCGGGAAGCGGGCGAAGCGCTCGCCTCTGTGGCCAATTCACGCAAAGCGTATCACGGCTTTCTCAAAGGCCTGCGCGATCCCGACTTATTGAAAGCCAAGGCTGCGGAAGAAATCCGTTTTCGCGCCTGGCTCGCGCAACATCCCGAACAGGCCGATGCGCTGGACGCCTATGCCCGCGTGGCGGAAGCCGTTCAAGCCGACCGGGACAACTTCAAGGCTTACGAGGTCTATGAGCGATTCGCTTATCGCAGCGATCTGTTCAATATCGCACGCACGCTGGTTCGGGCCACCGCGGAACGGGCCAAACCGAACGGCGAGCGCTTGCCCGCCTACCGGGAGAGCAGTCTTCCCAGCCTCGAATTCCGCTTATTTTCCGGACGCCCCTACTATCCCGATCTGGAAGTTTTTTTCCTGACCGACGGACTGGAGAATCTGGTGACTCAGTATGGCGAAAACGATCCGCTGGTGAAAAAATTGCTGGCAGGGAAATCTCCCCAAGCCCGGGCCGAGGAATTGATCCGCCAAACAAACCTGGAAGATATTGCGGTGCGGAAAAAGCTCTATGCCGGAGGAGAGAAAGCTCTCAAGGCCAGTCCCGATCCTCTCCTCGATTTTGCCGCCATCATGGACCCGGCCGCGCGGGCCGCGCGCAAGATCGACGACGACGACAACGAAATCAAGAACCGCGCTTACGCGAAAATCTACCAAGCGCGCGTTAATGTGAATCAAGCTCCGCCTTACCCCGATGCCACCGACACGTTGAGGCTCGCCTATGGCACCGTGTCGGGATGGCAAGCCACCGGACAATTCATCGAACCCCTCACCGATTTTGCGGGACTCTATGCCCGCTCGGCGAATCACAACGACCAGCCGCCTTTTGATCTGCCTCGCGCCTGGGTCGAACAAAAATCGAAACTCGATCTCACCACGCCGTTGAATTTCGTCACCACGACCGACATTCTGGGAGGAAACTCCGGCAGCCCTGTCGTGAACGAGAAGGGAGAATTTGTCGGGATTATTTTTGATGGCAACGAGCCCTCTCTCTCCGGTCGTTATGCCTACGATCCCGCGCAAAACCGTTCCGTGGCCGTCGATAGCGCGGCCATCGTGGAAGCCTTGCGCCGAATTTATCACGCCGATGCCTTGGCGACGGAATTGGAAACGGGTCATGCCGCGCCCTGATGAACCCTTTACTTCTTCGCCAAACCGCGCAGGCAATCGGCGATGAGCGACGTCCAGCCGGTCTGATGCTCGGCCCCAAGACCGCGCCCGTTATCGCCGTGGAAAAATTCGTTGAAGAGGAGATTATTTCGCCAAAGCGGATCATTGGCATAGCGGCCCAGGGAAGCGGCATAAGGACGCGCGCCGTCCGGCCCCGGCAGAAAAAGGGAGGCGAGCCGGCGCTTGAGCTCACAGGAAACTTCCTGGAGATTCATCATGTGTCCCGAACCGGTGGGGCATTCGACCTTCAGTGAATCGCCGTAAAAATGATGATAGCGTTCCAGGGCCTCCACCAGCAAGTAATTGATCGGCATCCAGATGGGGCCACGCCAATTGGAGTTGCCGCCAAAGAGCCCCGTGGTGCTATCGCCCGGCGTATAATCGACCCGTAAATCCTCGCAATCCCATTTCAGGATGTAGGGGTGGTCCTTGTGATAGCGCGACACGGAACGAATACCGTAGGGAGACAAGAATTCGTTCTCATCGAGCATATAGCCCAACATGCGCACCAATTGGTCGCGGGACGGAATGGCCAGCATGCGGGTCGGGCTGGCGTGAGTGCCGAGCTCGTTGATTTCCGAAATATGCAGGGCAAGTTCCGGCCGGTTGTGCATGAACCAGACCACCCGTTTTTTGAAACTCGGCAGGCGACTGATCATTTCTCCAGGAGCGACCGCGACGGCGATCAGGGGCATCAGGCCGACGATGGAGCGAATCCTGAGCGGCACCTGAGTGCCATTCTTCAGCGAGACCCGGTCATAGTAAAAGCCGTCCTCACCATCCCACAGACCGCAGCCGCCGAAGGTATTGATCGCGTTCGTGATGGTGACGAAATGCTCGAAAAATTTGGAGGCGATGTCTTCGTAGACGGGGTTGGTCTGGGCAAGCTCCATCGCCATGTTGAGCATGATCAGGCAGTAACTGGCCATCCAGGCGGTGCCGTCGGCCTGTTCGAGAAAATTACCGTCGCCCAGCGGCTTGGAGCGGTCGAAAATACCGATGTTATCGAGGCCGAGAAAGCCGCCAGAAAAGAGATTGCGCCCCGAGGAATCCTTCCGGTTGACCCACCAGGTGAAGTTCATCAGCAGTTTCTGAAAAACGCTTTCGAGAAAACGGAGATCGCGCGCGCCACGGCAACCGGCAATTTTGTAAACGCGCCACGCGGCCCAGGCATGGACGGGCGGATTCACATCCGAAAAGGCAAATTCGTAGGCCGGAATCTGGCCGTTGGGATGCATGTACCATTCGCGCACAAGGAGCTCGAGCTGCGCCTTGGCGAACGCGGGGTCAATGCGCGCCAGCTCGACGGTGTGGAAGGCGAGGTCCCACGCCGCGAACCAGGGATATTCCCATGTGTCGGGCATCGAAAGCACATCGCGATTGAAAACGTGCGGCCAGTCCCAGTTCCTGCCATGCAACTGGCGCTCAAGCGGCGGAGGCGGCTGGCCCGGATCGCCCTTGAGCCATCGGGTCACCTGGTAATTGTAAAACTGTTTCGACCAGAGCAACCCGGCCTGGGCCTGACGCATGATGCGAAACTCCTCGCTCTCGGGCGGATAAGAAATATGTCCCTGATAAAATTTATCCGCTTCCGCTTTTCGTTGATTGAGCAGGTTGGAAAAGGCATCGCCAAAGCCCTGCTGGTCTGCGGGAGCCTGGCTTTTTTCGACGAGCCGAAGACGCAGTTGCCAACTTTTTCCGGGCGAGACTTCCATCGCATAGTGGGCGGCCGCTTTGGTTCCGAAATTGGACGGATTGACCGCGTCGTCGCGTCCATGGATGACCGCTTCATGAAAGGCGTCCTTCACGAAGGGATGGCCGTTGGGAACGCCGAAGAGACGCTGCTTATTCGTCTCGTTTTCGGTGAAAAGAAGGCCGCGTGAATCGGCTTGGTTGGCCGGATCGAAGAGAAGGAGAAAAGTGCCGAGAGTCGCGTGGTCCGCCTCGATCCCGCCGTTGTCGCGGAGATGAAGCTCGGGGCGGCTGGGCGTATCTTCGGGCATCCGTCCCCACGACCACGTATTGCGAAACCAGAGCGTCGGCAGGAGATGCAGCGTCCACGGTTCAGGCCCCCGATTCGTGGCGGTGATCTGGATCAGGATGTCGTCCGGACCGCCCTTGGCATATTCGATTTCCACATCGAAATAACGGTTCTCCGCGAAAGCTTCCGTGTCGGTTATTTCAAACTCAGGATCCTGCTTCGTGCGCTGGTGATTCGTTTCGACCAACTGGTTGTAGGGATAGGAACGCTGCGGATATTTATAAAGCGCGCGCTGATACGAATGGGTCGGCAGGCCGTCGAGAAAGAAGTAGGCTTCCTTCACGTCCTCGCCGTGATTGCCCTCCTGATTGGTGAGGCCGAAAAGTCGTTCCTTGAGAATCGGATCGACGCCGTTCCACAGCGCGGGAGCAAAGCAGAGGCGGCATTCGCGATCCGTGAACCCGAGGAGACCATCCTCGCCCCAGCGATAGGCGCGGCTGCGCGCGTGATCGTGCGGAAAATAATTCCAGCAATCGCCGTTGGCCGAATAATCCTCGCGAACGGTGCCCCATTGCCGCTCGGACAAGTAGGGGCCCCAGCGCTTCCAGTTTTTGGCGCGGGAAGCATCCTCGACCAGTCGAGCCGATTCGGGGCAATCGTCCATGACTTATCTTAGGGCGTATCTTTAACACGGCAAGTTCGGCGCAGCGCAGCATCTGCCCTCCGCAGGAGCATTCCACGTTGCGGACGGCTTGAAGCCGTGAAGCTGGAGATTAGCGGAATATGAGCTACATTTGAGTAGAGATAGGGAAGAAGAGGGGCACATGAATCTATTCAAGACGTTCACGTTAAAATGGTGGCAAGGCGCTTTTTTCAAATGGGGATTGTTAGCCTTGGGAATTGCGATTGGAGCTTATTGGCACGATTTTTTTGGCGGCTATCTTCCTATTCTTATCATTATGGCCGTGGTCAGCTTGACGTACCTCACCTATGTGTGGTGGAAGCAATAAATAGCCTCCCCATGTTCTCGATCAAACTGACCCACTACCCAAAATTTTACCACATTGCGGACAGCTCCCCGCACATGTAGAATAAACAGAATCATGCAGGTTCTATCGACGCCGCGCAACTTCGTCCCCGGCTCCACGCCGCAGGAAAAACTCAAGGTCGCCAAGGACGGCCTCGACGTCATCCACGACATCTATCGCTACGCGCAGATCGGCTTCAAGGCGATTCCGGAAGACGACTTCGACCGCTTCAAGTGGTACGGCGTTTATCGCCAGCGCCCGAAGGACAGCGGCTACTTCATGCTCCGCACCAAGATTCCCGGCGGCCAGCTCACCTCGGCGCAACTCGCCGTGATGGGCGGCATCGCGGAGGATTTCGGCCATGGCTTCGGCGACATCACAACGCGCCAGACCTTCCAGTTCCATTGGCTGCGCATCGAGGATTTCCCGGAAGTTTTCGAGCGGCTCAGCGCGGTCGGCATCACGACTTCGGGCGCGTGCGGCGACGATACGCGCAACGTCGTCGGCTGTCCTGTGGCGGGCATCGACCGGAATGAGATCATCGACGCCACACCCGTCTTGCACGAGGTCAGCCGGCACATGACCGACAATCGCGAGTTTTCCGATCTGCCCCGCAAGTACAAGATTTCCGTCTCGGGCTGCCGCATTCACTGCGCCCAACCCGACATCAACTGCGTCGGCGTGTTCGGTTTGGAACGTACTGTCGATGGCAAACTCGAAGCCGGCTTCGGCCTCAAAGTCGGCGGCGGCCTTTCCAGCGCGCCGCACCTGGCCCAGACGCTTCCGATTTTCCTGACGCCGGAGGATGTGCTGCCCGCCGTTCACTTCACGTCGGTGATCTTTCGCGACTTCGGCTATCGCGAGAAACGCAACCGCGCCCGGTTCAAATTCCTCGTGGCCGACTGGGGCGTCGAAAAAATCCTGGCGAAGCTGGAGGAAATCTCCGGACGCACTTTCCAGCGTCATGACGAATTTGTTTTTCCCGAGGATCCCGAGACGGACCACCTCGGCGTTCACGAGCAGAAACAGCCGGGCCTTTGGTATATTGGCGTTTGCTTCGCGGGCGGCCGCACTGACGGAAAACAACTGACCAAAATCGCCGAGCTGGCGAAAAAATACGCGCAGCCCGGTCTGGACCGGATCACCACGACGAACAAACAAAACCTGATCCTGCTCAACATCCCCGAAAAGAATCTCCCGGCCCTCCAAGCCGAACTCGATGCCAACGGGTTGTCCTGGCGTCCCTCCAATTTCCGGCAAGGCTGCGTCTCGTGCACCGGCATGGAGTTTTGCAATCTGGCCATTGCTGAGACGAAAAACCGGATGCTGCTGCTCGTGGAACAACTCGAGACCGAGTGCGCCGCTTATAAGGAAAAGATCCGCATCCACTTCAGCGGCTGCCCGAGTTCCTGCGGCCAGCATCAGATTGCCGACATCGGTTTTCGCGGCGGCTCGACCCGTGTTAACGGCGTGCCGACCGAATGCTTCGACATGTTCATCGGCGGCAAGTTGGGTGCGGACGCGCGCTTCAACGAACTGGTGAAGGGCAAGGTGCTCGCCTCCGATATCCACAAGACCGTCGGCAAGCTGCTCAACTATTACACCACCCATCGCCAACCCAACGAGCCGTTCCACGCTTTTGCCAGCCGCACGCCAAAGGAGCAAATCAAGGCGGCGCTGGAGGCATAGATTAGTTCCACTTCATCCATCGCGCATAGCCTACTAAGTTTGAGATGACGTGAACCGACCTTGTTTTTGAAGCCTTTTTCGGACAGCCTCTACTCATGCGTCGGCTGACCCACATCATTATATTGGCCGCCTTTGTCTTTTCCTGCGGCGGCCAGTGGTATGTTCTCCAGTGCGTGGCGTGGGTCAAGATGCTGCATGATTACTCGCAGATGGTTCCCTTCACGGAAGCGGTTGGCATGACGTTTAGCGGCCAGTATCCCTGCCCCATCTGCAAAGCCATCGCGGAGAAGAAACAGTCCGAAAACGAGAAAATCTGTTCGCTTGAAAAATACGACAAGAAATTCTTTCCTCCCGTTGCCATCGCGCTCGCTCTTCCGAACACCGCCCCTCTTCACTACTCCGGCTATCCGAGTTCTCTTCAGTCCCGCTCGGAACCTCCGCCCACGCCTCCGCCTCGTCTGGCCCTGGCCTAAACGCAGTTTGGACCGTCCGCAGTGCGGACGCTGCTTTCTTAAATCAACACGGGAGGACGTGTGCCGTTGTGCCGCTCTCCTTCCCCTACGAGGAATTTTAGATGAAAAAAATAATCCAGAGCGCGGCCCTAGCCTGCGCGATAGCAATTGCATTCACGCCCACGCTGGTTCGGGCGCATGGGTTGGAGGGAGACCGTTTCTTCCCACCCACCCCACTCACCGACGACCCGTTTGCCGTCGATGAATTGTCTCTGCCCGAGATTCAGTACAATCCGGCCAGCGCCAGTAATGAAACCGACATCACCGGAAGTTTCAGCAAGGAGATCTTTCCGAAATTTGCGCTGACCATTCAGGATACCTACATCAACCTCAACCCGAAAGGCGGACCTGCACAGGATGGGTTTAGCCCTCTTGGTTTCAACGCCAAATATCAGCTTTGGGAAGTCCCCGAGCATGAATTCATCCTCTCAATCGGTTCGGATGTCACGTTGGGTGGGACGGGAAGCAAGTCCCTCTACAGCTACAATTATTATACCACCTACACCCCCAACCTTTATCTGGGAAAAGGGTTTAATGAATTGCCCGACAGCCTGAAATTCTTCCGGCCTTTGGCGATTACGTCGGTAACGGGATACGACTTGTACGCTAATGCGGCTGCTTCCAATGCCTTGGAATGGAGCGGCTCCGTGCAGTACAGCATTCCCTATTTGCAGGAGCATGTGGAAGACGTGGGCATACCGCGCCCCTTCCGCGACATGATTCCCCTGGTCGAATTCCAGATGACCACTCCGACCAACAAGGATGCCGTTCCCACAACGGGGACCATCGATCCGGGAGTCCTCTGGGAAGGCAAATACTGCCAGATCAGTGGCGAGGTATCGATCCCGATCAACAGCCAATCCGGCCCGGCGGTGGGCGGCCTCATCCAAGTCCAAATCTTCATCGACGACCTTTTTCCGAAAATCTTCGGTCACCCCATCTTCCTCGGAGACGACAAATGAAACTCATACAAAAATTATTTTTGACTCTTGGACTTCTCACCGCCTGTGCCACCGTCGCGGAAGCCCATGCCTTCCTCGACCACGCCGATCCCAAGGTGGGCAGCACCGTCAAGGGCTCTCCCTCCGTGGTAAAGGCCTGGTTCACGGAAGAGCTCGAACCCGCCTTCAGTAAAATTCAGGTCTTCGATGCGACTGGAAAAGAAATCGACAAGCAGGATGTCCAAGTCGATGCCACCAACAAGTCGCTGATGTCGGTATCGGTGCCCACACTGGCAGCCGGAACGTACAAGGTGAAGTGGAGCGCCGTCGCGGTGGACACTCATCACACGACCGGCACCTTCACCTTTACGGTAACAAGTCCTTAAACATCGGCCCAACGAAGCCACCATGACAACCGCTCTTCTTATTTTGGCGCGAGCGTTTCATTTCGGCAGCGGAATGATCCTGGTCGGTGTGGTGGCGTTTCGTTGGCTCGTTCTCCTTCCGGCCTTTGCCGGTGAAGCGGACGAGACGTGGCAAAAATTCACGCCGTTGTTTCGCAGGCTGCACGCACTGTTCCTGGGATCAGGAATAATCCTTGTCGTATCGGGTGCGGCCTTATTTTGGGCGGTCGCAGCCGGAATGAGCGGCACCTCGCTGACCGAAAGCCTCACGCGGGACACCCTGGGCACCGTTTTGTTTCAGACCCAGTTTGGCTCGGTCTTCCAATGGCGGCTCGGACTCGCGGTGGCTTTGGGAGTGATGATGTGGGGACTCGTCCGGAACCAATGGCAGCTCCGGCGCAAACCGTCCCTGCTTGAAACGGCCGCTGGATTCGTCGCAACCGCGCTCGTTGTTTCCATGGCATGGACGGGCCATGCCGCAGCCACCGGCGGTCCCGATTTTTGGTGGAGAGTCATGGCGGACGCCACGCATCTCTTCGCGGCATCGATCTGGCCCACGGGCCTCCTGCCGTTTGCGCTCTTCCTCGGCTGCGCGCGACAAGTCGATGATATTTCTCGCCTTGGTCCCGTATTGGCAACCGCCCGTCGATTTTCCTCCGTAAGCTTCATCACCGTCGGAATTTTGATAACGACAGGGATAATCAATACCTGCTTCATCGTCGGAAGTTTCCAAGCGCTGGTCACCACCGATTACGGACGAATTCTCTGCCTCAAGCTTTTCCTTTTTCTCGTGATCCTGGGAATCGCGGTCTGGAACCGATACCGACTCCTGCCACTTATTCTCCTTCGCGCCAATACCTCTGAGAAAAGCCTCGTTTTTCCGCTTCTCCAATGCCTGCAAAACTTCGTCGCGACCGAGTTTAGCGTGGCCATCGTCGTCATTATTGTCGTAAGCGTTCTCGGAACAACTCCGCCTCCGCGCTAGCGGCTACGAGATAATAATGTCGACCCCGCTCAGCTTCTGGCTGAGCTTATCGATCACGGAAGGAAAAAATATTTTCACGCCGCGACGAGGCCGGGATCTGCCCATCACCACTTGCGTCACGCCGTAATCCTTGGCAAACGAAGTCAGCGCCGCCACCACATCGTCGCTTTTCAGGATCACAACCGTTCCGCCCATTTTCTGCGCGATCTCGAGCGTATCGGTCAACCGGCGATGGGTCTCGGCGGCAATTTGATCGGGCGCTTCCTTGCTTGTGCGGACATAAACGGTATACCACTCGGCATTAAGCTGGTTCGCGAGCCGGGCCGTTTTTCGCAGAAGCGTTTCCGGATGAGGCCCCTTGCTGCTGATCGCGACCATGACCTTCGCCATCGAACTCGGCTTGTTGTGGTCGGGCTGCTTCTCACGCTGCCGACGGTCCAGAAAATTCGCCACTTCGCTGAAGGTGATCTCCCGCAGGCGCGTGAGATTCGGCTCCGTGAAGAAATTTGACATGGCGTTCTCGACGCGGTCCAGGGCGTAAATCTTCCCGGCCTTCAGCCGCTCGATCAAATCTTCCGCCGGCAAATCGATATTCACGATTTGGTCGGCATCGGTGACGACGGAATCGGGGATGCGCTCCTTCACCTTGGTTCCCGTCGCCGTCTCGACCACGTTGTAAAGCGATTCGAGGTGCTGGATGTTCAGCGTCGTGATCACGCTGATCCCCGCGTCGAGAAGTTCCAGGACGTCCTCATAGCGTTTCGGATTTTTGCTGCCGGGCGCGTTGGTATGGGCAAACTCGTCCACCAACACGATGGTTGGTTTGCGATTCAGGACGGCCTCCAGGTCCATCTCGCGGATTTGCATGCCGTGATAGACCGTGATCCGGGGCGGCACCACTTCCAGCACGCCGATCTGGGCTGACGTCTCGGGCCGGGCATGGGGTTCCACATAACCAACGACCACATCCACGCCCCGTTGCTTCAGCCGGTTGCCTTCCTGCAACATCGCATACGTCTTGCCCACGCCGGCCGAAGAGCCGAGATAGACTTTGAGTTTCCCCCGGCTCTGTTTCTGGATGAGATGAAGAAAGTCCTCCGGCGTCGGGCGGTCGGAAACAGGAGGCGCGTTCTCCACGTGATCACCTTAGTCTATTTGTATTTTCCGTCCAAAGCCAAATTGAGTTTGACGATGTTGACGCCCGGCTCACCCAAAATGCCGAAGTCGCGGCCATCCGTATATTTGACGACAAGAGCCTTGAGGTCGTCCTCGCTCATCCCGCGAGCCCTGGCCACCCGGGGCAGTTGCAGCGCCGCATTTTTCAGGCTGATGTGGGGATCGAGACCGCTGGCAGAAGCCTCAACCGCATCGGCGGGAACGGGCTGGGAATCCGGCAAATTATTCGCCTTGCGATAATCGGACACCCGCTGCTTGACCGCGTCGTGCAGGGCCTGCGAAGTCGCCCCTAAATTGCTGCCGCCCGAACTGGTCGAGTCGTATCCATTTCCAGCGGCGGAAGGACGCGGTGCGAAGTATTTATCCGCGCTGAAGGTTTGGCCGAGGAGCGTGGATGCAATCGGTTTGCCGCTGGCATCCATGACGAGGCTGCCGTTGGCTTGTTTCGGAAAGAGCAATTGCCCCGCGCCGAATACCACAAGCGGATAGATTCCGCAGCAAATGACCAGCAGGATCGCCGTGACGATAAGGGACGTTTTGATTTCTTTGAGAATATTCATGGGAGTTGGGATTAGATGATGTGAAGGGACGTGATCAGCATGTCGATGAGCTTGATGCCGGCGAACGGAGCGATGATTCCGCCGACGCCGTAGATCATGAGATTCCGCCGCAACAGCGCCATCGCCGGCATCGGCTTGAATTGCACGCCGCGCAACGCCAGCGGAATCAGCAGGACGATGATGAGGGCGTTGAAAATCACTGCGCTCAGAATCGCGCTGTTCGGGCTGACGAGATGCATGACGTTCAGCGGCGCAACGGCCGGAAACGTGACCATGAGCATCGCCGGAATGATGGCGAAATATTTCGCTACGTCGTTGGCGATGCTGAACGTGGTCAGCGCGCCGCGCGTCATGAGAAGCTGTTTCCCGATCTCCACGATCTCGATCAGCTTCGTCGGATTGGAATCGAGATCGACCATGTTGCCCGCCTCCTTGGCGGCCTGCGTGCCCGTGTTCATCGCCACACCCACGTCGGCCTGCGCCAGCGCGGGAGCGTCGTTCGTTCCGTCGCCGGTCATCGCGACCAAACGCCCGCCTTGTTGTTCCTTGCGGATCAGCGCGAGTTTGTCTTCGGGCTTCGCCTCCGCGAGGAAATCATCAACGCCGGCTTCCTTGGCGATGGCCGCCGCAGTCAGCTTGTTGTCGCCGGTGATCATCACCGTGCGGATGCCCATGGCGCGGAACCGCTCGAAACGGTCAGACAGACCGCCTTTCACGATGTCCTTGAGATAAATCACGCCATAGACCGTCGGGGCCGTCTCGCTATTGGAGCCATGTCGCGCGGCCACCACCAGCGGCGTGCCGCCGAGCTTGGAGATTTCCTCGATCTTCGCGTCGACCGCTTGCGGAAACGTACCGCCCACGTATTGCTTTACCGATTGCGCCGCGCCTTTGCGGTATTGGACATTGTCGAGGTCGACGCCGCTCATGCGGGTCTGCGCGGTAAACGCGATAAAATTGGCATGAGGCAATTCGTGCAATGTCCGACCGCGGACGCCTTTTCCCTTCGCCAGAACGACAATGCTTCGGCCCTCGGGAGTTTCGTCCGCGAGCGAGGAAAGCTGCGCGGCGTCGAGCATCTCCTTCATGGGAACTCCGGGCGCGGGGAAAAATTCCACGGCCTGGCGGTTACCCAGCGTGATCGTACCCGTCTTGTCCAGAAGCAGGACATCGACGTCGCCGGCGGCTTCCACCGCGCGACCACTCATGGCCAAAACATTTTTCTGCACGAGACGATCAATGCCCGCGATGCCGATGGCGCTGAGCAGCCCGCCGATGGTCGTTGGGATCAGGCATACCAGCAAGGAGACCAGCACGGTGATCGAAAACACCACTTGCGAGTAGTATCCGAACGGCATGAGCGTCACGCAGACGACGAGGAAAATGACCGTGAGCGCGGAGAGCAGAATGGTGAGCGCGATCTCATTGGGTGTCTTCTGCCGCTTGGCGCCTTCCACCAAACCGATCATGCGATCCAAAAAGCTGTGGCCCGGATCCGCGGAGACCAGGATTTTAATTTGGTCCGAGAGCACGCGCGTTCCGCCGGTAACGGAACTCCGGTCGCCACCCGCCTCGCGGATGACCGGAGCCGATTCGCCCGTGATGGCCGATTCGTCGATGGTCGCCGCACCCTCGATGATTTCGCCATCACTGGCGATCATTTCGTTCGCCGCCACCACGATCACATCGCCTTTGCGCAAAGACGCGGCGTCGACCACGAACAGCGAGCCGTCCTCGCCCACCTTTTTCGCCAGGGTGTTGCTGCGCGACTGACGCAATGCGTTCGCCTGGGCTTTACCGCGCCCCTCCGCCATGGCCTCGGCGAAGTTGGCGAAGAGAACCGTGAACCAGAGCCAGATGGAAATCTGGATCGTGAAGGCAAGCGGTTCCTTGGAAACGAAGATTTCAGCAGTCGTCACCGCCGCGCCGACCATGGTCACGAACATGACCGGATTTTTGATCATCACCATTGGATTCAGCTTTTTCACGGAATCGCCCAACGCGGGCACGACGATGACGGGATCGAAGAGAGAATGGGCTTTTGTGCTCATATAGATTTGGAATTCAGTTGGTAATATCGAAGAATTAGAAGAGTTTTTCGGACAGCATGAGGAAGTGCTCCACAATCGGTCCCAGGGCCAGGGCCGGCAGGAAATTCAGCGCGCCCACGAGAAGCACTGTGCCAATCAGCAGGAACGTGAACGTCCCGCCCGAAACGGGAAACGATCCGGGTCCGGGTGGGACCAATTTCTTGGCCGCCAACGAACCCGCGATGGCCATGATTGGGACAATCATGAGAAAGCGTCCGATCAACATGCCGATGGCCAGCGTCGTGTCGTACCAGTAGGTACTCGCGGTCAGGCCGGCAAAGGCGCTGCCGTTATTTCCTGTAACTGAGCTATAGGCATAGAGCATTTCGCTGAAGCCGTGCGGCCCGTTGTTGTTCAGCCCCGCCTTGCCCCAGGCGCTGACGCAGGCCCAGGCGGTGAATCCGAGAATGTCCATGGCGAGAACCAGCAGGACCAGCATCGACATTTTCACCTCGAAGGATTGGATTTTCTTGCCGAGATATTCAGGCGTCCGGCCCACCATGAGTCCGGCAATGAAGACCGCGACAATGACAAAGACCAACATCCCGTAGAGGCCCGCGCCGACTCCGCCGAACACGACCTCGCCCAATTCGATATTGAAGAGAGGAACCAGCCCGCCCAGCGGCGTGAACGAATCGTGCATTGAGTTGACCGCACCGCACGACGCGTCGGTTGTGATCGTGGCAAACAGCGCCGAATTGGTGATGCCAAAGCGCACTTCCTTTCCTTCCATGTTTCCGTCGGCGGGATCAACGCCGAGCTGCGTCAGAATGGGATTGCCCGCTGCTTCGTAATGCCAGCAAACGAAAAATCCGGCGAGAAACAGGAGCGTCATCGCCGCCCACACCGACCAGCCGTGGCCCGGACTTTTCACCATGCGTCCGAGGTAGTAAGTCAGCGCACTGGGAATCGCGAAGATCGAGAGCATCTGAATGAAGTTGGAAAACGGCGTGGGATTCTCGAAAGGATGTGCGGCATTCGCATTCGTAAAGCCGCCGCCATTCGTGCCCAGCATTTTGATGGCGATCTGCGACGCCATGGGGCCTTCCGGAATACTCTGCGTATCGACCACCTGCGGCACCATGACGGGATTGCCCTGCGCATCCTTGACCGGATTTCCATTCGCATCGTTCTTCTGGACCTGGACGGTTTCCTTTTCGGTCAGCGCCGCCGCATCGTAACCCTTGAAATTCTGGATCATGCCCTGCGAGATGAGAAAGATTGCGAACACCACGCAGATCGGCAGGAGCAGGTAGTAAGTGATGCGGACCAGATCAACCCAGAAATTGCCGACCGTCGCGATGCTGTCGCGGGCGATGCCCCGTACGAGCGCGGCGGCAATGGCGATGCCCACTGCGGCGGAAAAGAAATTCTGGCTGGCCAGCGCGACCATCTGCGAGAGATACGACATGGTCGATTCCCCGCTGTAGCTTTGCCAGTTCGTGTTGGTCGTGAAGCTCGCCGCCGTGTTGAAAGCGAGGTGGTCGGGCAAGCTGACGAATCCCTGGGGATTAAGCGGTAGCATACTTTGAACACGCAGGATCGCGTAGGTAACCAGCATCGTCACCATGCTGAAAATCAGCATGGAAATGGTGTAGCCCTTCCACGACTGCTCCTTTTGCGCGTCGACGCCGCAGAGGCGATACGTGAGGCGTTCCAGTGGTTTTAAAATCGGATCGAACCAGGTGCGCCCGTTCGCATCGAGCACCTGAAGCAGGTAAAGCCCAAGGGGCTTGGTGATGAGCAGAAGCAATCCCACATAAAGTGCGAGCTGAATCCAGCCTAGAGTACTATTCATAGATAATTAGATTTTTAAAACATGACGATGAGGGCGATGTAGAAAATCGGTCCCTTAGAACTTCTCCGGCCATAGCATCGCCACGATGAGGTAAACCAGGAGAGCCAACGAAATAAGTCCGACAACAAGTAGATCCATAAACGTGTTTTTAGAGCCGGTCGCAACCTTCCGCGTAAGCGATGCAAACCACAAAAGAGAACACGGTTACCGCGACATAGATCACATCCGTGTTTCTCGTGACGAAGACGATGGCGGCAACCAGTAAAGCCACCGCGCCGCCTACTATTTTTCTTTCTTTCATTACTTTTTCCTTATTTTGGATTGTTAAAACTCAGATGACGCCGGGCAGCGTGAAGAAAAATTCGCTGCCTTTGGCCGACGCGCTTTCGACACCAATCGTGCCGCTGTGGGCCAGCACGATTTCCCGCGCGATACTCAGCCCGAGCCCGGCCCCTTCGTCGCCGCTCGTTTCCGAGACGCGAAAAAATTTATCGAAGATACGCCGATGAAGGTTCGCGGGAATGCCGGGCCCCTCGTCCTTGACCGAAAATCGAACACCCTGCGCGCCGTCCTTTTTTGCGCTGAGCGTGATCGTTCCGTCGGATGGCGAATGCTTGACTGCGTTCGAGATAAAGTTGGAAAAAACCTGGTCGATTCGCGGACGGCTGATGGAGATGGAGGGAAGATTCGGTTCGATCGCCACCTCCAGATGAAGACCGCGCGACGTGACCAATTCCCGCTCACGGTCGGCGACATCCTGAACCAACTGCTTGCAGGAAAAGGACTTCTTTTCGATCAGGCCGGCGCCGCCTTCAAACCGGGCGAGATCGAGAAGATCCTCGACCATTTCAAACAGGCGGTCGGAATTCGTGCGCGCCGCCAGAAGCAGTTCGGTCTGTTTGGGATTGAGCGGTCCGACCTTTTCCTCCAGCAAAAGATAGACCGCCATCTGCATGCTGGTCAGCGGTGTTTTCAATTCGTGGCTCACCGTCGCGATCAGGTTGGTCTTCACATCGTCCGCGACCCGGAACCGCGTCACGTCCTGCAACGCCAGCACCACGCCCCGCACGGCGCCGTTTTCCCGTTTCATGGTCAGCACGCGCGGCATGTAGAATTTTTCGCCCGCACCGGCGTTGACCAGAATCGCCTTGTCGAAACTCGTCGGCTGAAAGTCGGCCGCGCCCTTGAGGCTTTCGTCGATATAAGTGGAAAGCGGTCCCAGCAATAAAACATTGCCGCCCAGGTGCTGGACAAACTCATCCGCGGCGGCGTTCTGAAGCTGGATTTCCTTCTCCGCGGAAAACACAAAAATGGGATCGGGAAAAGCCCGCAAAGCGCTCTCGGTGGTTTGCTGCGCCTGAAGAATTTGTTCGGTCGTGCTTTGGCGATAGTCACGGAGCCTGGCCGCCATTTTGTTGAAGGCTTCCGCCAGCTTCCCCACTTCATCCCCCGACTGCACCGGCACATGTTGCCTCAAATTTCCCTCGCCCAATTGGCGGGCCGATTCGGTGAGATTTTGTACCGGCTGCACAATCGAGCGCGACAGTTGATAAACGACGCCGGTCGCGGTGACGAAACCCGCCACCAGGGCCACAGCCATGCAACTCGACGAATAGCTGCTCAGCTTCCGCGCATCGTTGTTGGCTTTAACCATGTTGTCCTGGTTAATCTCCAAAATCCGATTGGCGGTCTCCTTCACGTCCATGAAGACTGGAAACAATTCATCGAAGTAGAGCGCGCGACGCGCCGGGTCCGCCGGCGAAAGCGCAAAGAACTTGTTCGCCAGATCAAGGTACCTGGCGTGCAACTGCTGAACCTTTGCCTCCAGGTTTCCTTCGCCCGGCAGCGTGATGTTATGTTCCTCGTCGTCCGAATTCTTCTCGAAGACGGGAACGTATTGTTGGAAAAGCTCCTTCCCCCTCGCCTCCTCGCCGCCCAACGCAAAGAGCAGACCCGAATCCATCCGCTCTGACGCTTCCTTCATATTTTGGGAATAAACGACACTCCGGTAATTCTCGCGCAATGTGACGTCGATAGCCCCGCCCAGCTTGGTGAACAGGTAGATGCCGTAGATGCCCACCGCCAGAAAGATGACCAGCAAAGGCGAGAGACCCAGAAGCAGGCGGCGATTGAGTGTCATAGACACCTCCTATTATAGCTCCCTTCATGCCGCCTCCACCTACCAAGATGCAATGGATTTAGGTTAAGCTACTTGCGATTCTACTTGAGTTCGCCAAGCTCGCTTGGAATCGTGGATTTTACCCCATCCGCCTCCAAGCGTGGGGTATTTTACCCCATACTGAATTTATCTAAAGATTCAGGCTCTTCCGCTTACGCAGGAGCGTCGAGCGATCCATCTTCAAAACCTGCGCGGCTTCCTGAATGCTCGTCTTGCGGGCAAGAACCTGGCGGATGTGTTCCGCCTCGATCTCCTCGGTCGAGTATTCGCCGCCAAGAAAGGGCGTCATCCCCGAATTTTCCCCGTCCGTGAGGGTCGCCGGAAAATCGGTCACGTCCAGCACATCTCCTGCGCAGAGAATGATGGCCCGCTCAATCGCATTGCGCAGTTCGCGGATATTTCCCGGCCACGCATAGCGTTGCAAAAGATGCCGCGCAGCTTCCGAAAATCCGGTGATATTCTTCCCAGCCTGACTCGACAACTGCCGGAGATGGCTTTCGGCGATGGCCAGAATATCGTTCGGCCTTTCGCGAAGCGCGGGCATGCGCAGCGAAAAGACATCGAGGCGATAGAGCAAATCCTCCCGGAAAGCGCCCGCCGCAACCGCCTGCTTCAGGTCGCGATTCGTCGCCGCGATGACCCGCACGTCGGCCATGTGGATTTTCGATTCCCCCACCCGCTCATAGGTTCTTTCCTGCAACAAGCGCAGCAACTTTGGCTGGACTTCCAGCGGCAACTCCCCGATCTCGTCGAGAAAGAGCGTCCCGCGGTCCGCCGCCGCGACCTTGCCCCACGTCGTGGCGATGGCCCCGGTGAAACTTCCTTTGATATGGCCGAACAGCTCGCTCTCCAGCAATTCCCGGGAAAGGCTGGGACAACTCACGGTCACAAAGGGCTCCCTGGCGCGCGGACTCCACTGATGAATTTTTCTCGCCAGGACGCTCTTGCCCGTGCCGCTTTCGCCGTGAATCAGCACCGTCGCGTTGCTGTTCGCGCCCTTTTTAATCCCCTCGAATAACTGCCGGGTCGCCGGGTCGGCGGTCGATTCCAGTTCGATGTCCATCCCCGGATTGACGAGTTGCGCTTCCAGATCAGAGATGCGGACCTCCAAACGCCGCGTTTTGGCCACGCGCTCCAGAAGTTGCTCGATCTGCGCAGGTTTGAACGGCTTGGGCAGATAATCAAAAGCGCCGCGTTGAATCGCCGTCACCGCCGTTTCAATCGAGGCGTAGGCCGTAATCATAATGATCGCCAATCGGGGCGAGAGCCGCAGGAGATCCGGCAGCATTTCGAGTCCATTTTCCGCACCCAAACGGATGTCCAGGAAGGCCACCTCGAAGGTCTCCGCTTTGAGCTTTTTCTCCGCTGCCGCCCGGTTGACCACGGTCGCCACCGAATGGCCCAGTGCTTGCAGGGCCATCCCCAACGTCTCCCGAATGCCGAGATCATCGTCGATGATGAGGACGTTCATCGAGCCAGCCTAGCGGCATATCTTAGCGAGGCAAATCAGCACTTTAGTCCCGATGGTAGCCGTCGACCTCTGGGCAACGGTTCGATTTAGTTCGGGTGGCCCGGGCAACTAGTTGTCCGGCTTCGCGTGGAGACATTCCACGCGAACAGGAAGTCGGCAGCGATGCCCAGATTCCCGTGACCTCCTGTGCGCTCGCGATGCCGCGCTCGCGCACCCGGGCAACAAATAGCCCGGGCCACCAAAAAAATGCCACGGAGCTTGCCCCGGGGTTCTTTATTCCATCCCTGAAATCTCCCAATTTGTTAAGTTGCGCTCTCGACAATCAAAATCTCATTTGCTTTAATCGCAGCTATCTACATGTATTATTAGATTTCTTGCTCCGGCCTTGTGAAAAACTCCGCAATCTTGTTCTTGCCTAATAATACTTTCACGTAATGATGTACCTCCCGATTTTTTGACGTAAAATGACTCTTGTTCCCCCCATATTTGCCGAGGAAGGATTAACAAAATACCCAGTACCCCTTTTTCGGGTGCTTGGTTTTAACTTCGATAACTCGATGGTATCGGCGGCGATCGTGTCGATCATCGTCGTCATCTTCGTCCAAGTCGCCATGCGCGCGCCCAAGCTCATTCCCAGCGGCCTGCAAAATTTTGTCGAATGGCTGGTTGAACTGATGGTAAGCTCGCTCGACAATTCTCTTGGTCACACGACGACGATTCGTGGCTTTTGGTATTTCGGTGGGCTCTTCGTTTTCATTTTTCTCTGCAATCTTTTCGGACTTTTTCCCGGCGTGGGAACGATTGGCTGGGGTCATGTGGAAAACGGCCACTTCGTGATAACTCAGCCTTTTCTTCGCGGTGCCAATGCCGACGTCAATCTCACCGCCGCCTATACAGCCATCTTCTTCGTCATGTGGTTCTACTGGTGCATTCGTCAGCTTGGCTTCGGGGGACTGCTTTACCATATATTTGGATCGAAAGTTAAGTTTCCAGACCCAATCGTTAATTATCTCTTCATCTTCATCTTCTTCATGGTCGGCTGGGTCGAAATCTTTTCCATTTTTGTTATCCGCCCCATCGCCTTCCCGTTCCGTCTTTACGGTAACATCTTTGGTGGAGAATACCTCCTCGACTCCATTTACAAAATGGCGCCTAACTTTGGCTTCATCCTGCTTGTCCCTTTCTATTTTTACGAGTTACTGGTCGCCGTCGTCCAAACCTTGGTCTTCTTTATGTTAACCGCTGCATTCACCGGCATTTTCACCAAATCGGAAGATCATCCCGTAAAAAATTAGACCCATATAAAACTTTGGCGCAAATCCGTGCTGCGGAACGCCGAAAACCAACTGAAAACAACCACTGAAGGAAATTATGCTTAATATCTTCGCAGACGTCGCCACAAACTCAACGGTCACCATGTCAGCTATCGAAGTCGGTCTCGCCGCGGGCGGAGCCGCTATCGGCATCGGCGCAATCGGAGCCGGTGTCGCCCAGGCTATCGGACGAAACCCCGGTGCCGTAGGCGCGGTTCTCCCCCTCGCATTCATCTTTGTTGGCATTTCCGAGGGAACATTCATTATTGTTGCCTTCCTGTTGGCAAAATAATCGTAGGTCGCTGCCTGTGAGTTTCACGGGTAGCAGATCGATTTCACCCGCACCTGCATGCATACCCTGCCGCTAGCAAACATCATTGATAATCTGGAAACCGTGGGAGCCCAAACCGGCTTTAACGTCCAGCAGTTCGTCGCGCAGTGCATTGCGTTTCTTGTTCTGTGTAGCTTCCTCTGGTACTTCGCTTGGAAGCCTGTAATCGTCATCCTGGAGCAGCGCCGCAAGACCATCGAGGACTCGCAGGCGAACGCGGAGAAGATCAAGCAGGAACTGACGGACGCCGAGGCGACCCGTCTCAGCATCATCCAAAAGGCCAACGAGCAGGCCAACAAGATCATCGCCGAAGCCGAAAAGAGCGCCGCGATTGTGACCGAACAACGCGCCAAAGAAGCCACTCGGCAAGCCGAAGACATCATCAAAAATGCCCGCGACGCCGCCATCCTGGATCGCAACCGCCTGATGGAGGAACTCAAACGGCATATCGGCTCGCTCGTCGTCCAGACGACCGAGAAAGTCGCCGGCAAAGTCCTGACCGCCCAGGATCAGGCCCGGTTAAACGAAGAAACGATTCGCCAGCTCACCGCCACGAACAACTAGGTTTCTTCAACCTTCGCCATGAAAATCGACCGCAAATCCCGCCAAAGCGCCAAGAAGTATTTCCGCGCCTGCCTGCGCCCCGACGGTTCGCTCAATGAGCAGAGTGTCCGCGAACTGGTCCAACTCCTCATCACCGAAAAGCCCCACAATTACCTGGCCGTTCTCGCCCGCCTGCAACAGCTCATCAAAATGACGATCGATGAGCGCTCCGTCCGGGTCGAAAGCGCCTCCCACCTGCCAGATCGCGGCGCCGCCATCTTCGCCGAGATGGAAAACCGTTTTGGCATCGCTTCCTGGAATTTTTACGAGACCAACCCCGCCCTCCTCGGCGGAATCCGCATCCAGCGCGGCAACAGCATCTGGGACGGCTCCGTTTGGGGCCGCCTGGCCCGTCTTGAAGTCGCCTTTACCTGAAAACTATGGGACTTATAAGACTAATGAGACCAATAGGACACCGAGAACCACCGACAACCTTTTCTCAAACAACCATAAAATTTCCCCAATTCCGTTAATTCCGTCAAAATTCAGCCACGTCACACCCATGAGCACCCTCCTCGAAGAAATCAAAGCCCAAATCGTCTCCCTTAAAACGGACGTCGCTCAAACCAACATCGGCACCGTCCGCGAAATCTCCGACGGCGTCGCCAAAATCGAAGGCCTCTCCGGCGCCGCGCTCAACGAAATGCTCGACTTCCCCGGCGGCGTCACCGGCATCGCGCTCAACCTCGAAGAAACCGAAGTCGGGGCCATCATCATCGGCGATTTTTCCAAGATCAAGGAAGGCGACATTGTCCACACCACCGGCAAGCTCCTTCAGGTCCCCGTCGGCAAGGCCCTCCTCGGACGCGTCGTCGACGCCCTCGGCAAGCCGCTCGACGGCAAGGGCGACATCAAGAACGAGATTTTTTATCCGGTCGAGAAGCTGGCGCCCGGCATCATCGCCCGCAAATCGGTTTCGCAGCCCATCCAGACCGGCATTACCGCCATCGACGCCATGATCCCGATCGGCCGCGGCCAGCGTGAGTTAATCATTGGTGACCGCGCCACGGGCAAGACCACCATCGCCATCGACGCCATCATCAACCAGGCCCGCATCAACCGCGAAAACGAAGGCAACCCCGGCTTCCGTCCCCTTTACAGCATCTACGTCGCCGTCGGCCAAAAAAACGCCAACGTCGCCCGCGTCATCGACACGCTCAACGCCACCGGTTCCCTCCCCTACACCATCATCGTTTCCGCCACCGCCTCCGATTCGGCCACCAGCCAGTACCTCGCGCCTTTCGCCGGTTGCGCCATGGGCGAATGGTTCATGGACAACGGCATGGATGCCCTCATCATCTACGACGATCTATCGAAGCACGCCGTCGCCTATCGCCAGATTTCCCTCATCCTCAAGCGCCCCTCGGGCCGCGAAGCCTATCCCGGCGACGTCTTTTATCTCCACTCGCGCCTGCTCGAACGCGCCGCTCGTCTAGGCGAAAAATACGGTAACGGCTCGCTCACCGCGCTGCCCATCATCGAAACGCAGGCCGGCGACGTCTCCGCCTACATCCCCACCAACGTCATCTCGATCACGGACGGCCAGATTTACCTCGAAACCGATCTCTTCTACCAGGGCATCCGCCCTGCCATCTCGGTCGGACTCTCCGTCTCGCGCGTCGGCAGCGCTGCGCAAATCAAGGCCATGAAACAGGTTGCCGGCAAGATCAAGGGCGATCTCGCCCAGTACCGCGAACTCGCCGCCTTCGCCCAGTTCGGTTCCGATCTCGACGCCAAGACCCAGGCCAAACTCGGCCGCGGCGCGCGCGTCGTCGAGGTCTTCAACCAGAAGAATTACCACCCCGTTCCCGTCGAACTCCAGGCGACTATCCTCTGGGCGGTGCAAAATAATTTCTTCGACAAAATTCCCGTCGACAAGGTCAAGGATTTCCAAACGAAACTCGCCGAATTTCTCACCACCCGGCAGGACAAGATCCTCGCCCAGCTCCGCGAAAAGGGCGCCTTCGATGACAGCATCACCGCCCAGTTGAAAACCGTCGTAACCCAGTTTGCCGAAACGTACGCCTGAGAAACTAAGAACGAAGAGCGTAGAACGAAGAACTTCTTCCAGCTCTAAGCTCTACGTTCAAAACTCTACGCTCCTTCCCCCATGGCCAATCTCCGCGACATCCGTCGACGCATCAAGTCGGTCAAAAACACCGCCCAGATCACCAAGGCGATGCAAATGGTGGCCGCCACCAAAATGCGCCGGGCCCAACAGGCCGCCATCGCCCTGCGCCCCTATGCCAGCCGCCTCGACGACATGGCCGCGAACATCTACGCGGGCATCGGCCCAAATGAAGTCAGCCATCCGCTGATCCAAAAACGGACCAAAAGCGGAAAGACCGCCGTCGTCGTCCTCACCTCGGAAAAAGGGCTCTGCGGACCGCTGAATACCAACCTGCTGCGCGATGTGCTCCGGGCCGACGATGGCAGCAAGGTTTACATCAGCGTCGGTCGCAAGGGGCGCCAGGTGCTCGCGCGGCTGAAAAAAAATCTCCTCGCCGATTTTGAACTGAAAGACAGCCCCACCTTTGCCCAAAGCAAGACGATCAGCCGGTTCCTGCTCCAGAAATTCGATGAAGGCGAGTTCGATGCAGTCGAAATTTATTACAACCGCTTCGTCAATACGCTTTCGCAGGTTCCGACCCGTTTTCCCCTCATTCCCATCGGCGCCGATACGCTGGCCGTTGCCAAGGCCCTGGGTGAAGCCAAGCATGCCGAACGGACGCAAAAAAGCCCCGATGGCAACGCACATCCGACCCCCTCCTATAATTTTGAACCGGACGCCGCTGAACTGCTCGGCAAGCTCCTGCCCTATTACGTTCACCTCGAGCTTTACGAGAAAATCCTCGAATCACGCGCCTCCGAGCACAGCGCCCGGATGGTGGCCATGAAGAGCGCCACCGACAACGCCAAGCAACTCGTTAAAGATTTAACCTTGGAATATAATAAAGCGCGTCAAGCCGCGATCACCAACGAGATTCTCGAGATTTCCTCCGCCGCCGCAACGCTAAGTTAGATTCTTTGAAGCTATTCTTCATCTCATTGCGTCTAATCCAATATGAAACATGGTGTGATTTCTTTTCCCTCAATACTTATCGTGGCGTTTTTCACGGCACCCGTGGTGGCGTGGGCCCATGCCAATCCCGATTTTGACGACGATGCCAAGCCTATCTTGAAAATGCAGCCGGGCTTGATTCAATATGTTGAATCGACCTACGACATCAAAGATACCGGCATCGCCAAATATCCCGGCGACGATGACCGACGCCCGAGCCCTCCTTACATCTTCCGCGCCCGGCCCCGGGGCTCCGACGGCCCTTACAATCTTCGCCTGCTGATTCAGCCCGGTCCCGAAGGCCATATTCTCGGTGTCGTCGACATCACGAAGGTGCACCTCACCGCGCCGGCCAATTCCACTTCCCAGCCTTCGATGGCCAACCAGCAGCCGCCCCAATCTCAGCCGCCCCAATCTCAGCCGCCTCCGCAAGAATCCGCCCCCGTTTCCGAGGCACCGCCAGCCCACACCCCCACACCATCCGCCCCCGCCCCGGCTCCAGCCGCCCACCACCCCACCGCAGATACGCCCTCGGGCCCGATCATGGATTCCGGACCGCAAGGCGCGTCTTCTAATCAGCCCAGCCTCGCACCCCCGCCCGACCCGGCGCCACCCGCTCAATAAACCATCCGGCGGTTTTACTGGCAGCCTCACCTCTCTCAGCCTACACTTCCCCCTCTTCAGTCCTAACAATCCTTAAAAACTCACTATGGTTGCCACTGTTACTCCCACCGCCAACGTCGGTAAAATTGTTCAAGTCATCGGGCCGGTCGTCGATGTCGAATTCGCCGATGGTCACCTGCCTTCACTTTTTAACGCCCTCACCGTTGACTACACCCTGGGCGGCAAGCCGGCCCGGCTCACCCTCGAAGTCCAACAGCACCTCGGTGAAGGCTGGGTCCGCGCGGTGGCCATGTCGCTGGCGGAAGGCCTCAAGCGCGGCAACGAAGTCCACGACACCGGCGCCGCGATTTCCGTCCCTGTCGGCGAAGGCGTGCTCGGTCGCATCTTCAACGTCCTGGGCGAACCGACCGATGAGCGCGGCCCCGTGACCTTCACCAAGCGTTATCCGATTCATCGCCCGGCGCCGACCCTGCTCGATCAGGACACCCGCGCCGAAGTCCTCGAAACGGGCATCAAAGTCATCGACCTGATCTGTCCCTTCACCAAAGGCGGCAAGGTCGGCGCGTTCGGCGGCGCGGGTGTGGGCAAGACCGTCGTCATCATGGAACTCATCAACAACATCGCCAAGGGCCATGGCGGTTACTCCGTTTTCGCCGGCGTTGGCGAGCGCACCCGTGAAGGCAACGATCTCTACCATGAAATGTCAGAGTCGGGCGTCATCGACCAGAAGGACCTCTCCAAGTCAAAGGTCGCGCTGGTCTACGGCCAGATGAACGAGCCCCCCGGCGCCCGTATGCGCGTCGCGTTGAGCGCGCTCTCGATGGCCGAGTATTTCCGCGACGAAAAAAACCAGGACGTCCTCCTCTTCATCGACAACATCTTCCGCTTTTCCCAGGCCGGTTCGGAAGTCTCCGCGCTGCTCGGACGCACCCCGAGCGCCGTCGGGTACCAGCCCACGCTCTCTGCGGAAATGGGCCAGCTCCAGGAACGGATCACCTCGACCAAAAACGGTTCCATCACCTCCTTCCAGGCGGTCTACGTTCCGGCGGACGATCTGACCGATCCCGCGCCCGCCAACACCTTTGCGCACCTCGACTCGACCATCGTGCTCGAGCGCTCGATCGCGGAACTCGGCATTTATCCCGCCGTCGATCCCCTCGCCTCCACCTCGAAAGCGCTCACGCCCGAGATTGTCGGCGAGGAACACTACGCGGTCGCCCGCGGCGTCCAGAAAGTGCTCCAGCGCTACAAAGACCTGCAGGACATCATCAGTATTCTCGGCCTGGACGAGCTTTCGGCCGACGACAAAATCCTGGTGGCTCGCGCCCGCAAAATCCAACGCTTCCTCAGCCAGCCCTTCACCGTTGCGGAAGTCTTCACCGGCACGCCCGGCGTCTACGTCTCGATCAAGGACACCGTCCAGGGTTTCAAGGAAATTCTCGACGGCAAACACGATGACATCGATGAAGGCGACTTCTATATGAAGGGCAACATCGCCGCCATCCGCTCCTGAACCTGACCCGTCATGGCCACGCTCAAACTCGAAATCATCACGCCGGACGCCCTGGTCTTTGAAGGCGACGTGGAGTTCGTCGAACTCCCCGGCGCGGAAGGCGACATGGGCATCTTCCCGCAGCACGAAGCGCTGGTCACCGAACTCAAAGCCGGCGAACTAAAGATCACCCAAAAGGGTAAAGTCGAAGTTCTCGCCATCGGCGAAGGCTTTGCCGAAATTACCGGCCACAGCATCGCCGTCATGACCGATGGCGCGGTCAATGAAAAGGACATCGACGAAAAGGCGGCGGAAGTCGCGGTGAAACGCGCCGAGGAACTTCTCAAATCGAACACCCTCGAAGGCGAGGAACTCGAAGCGACCCAGGCTTCCCTGGCGCGATCCCTCGCGCAAATCAAAGTCAAACGCCGCCATCACGGGGGTTAGTATTTTCTGGAGGGTTGCCGCCAGAAAAAATCTTTTCGACCTGCGCCGATTTTTCGGGCAGCTTCCAAGGAATCAACGTATGGACCACCGCTTCATCACCACGGCCTTCGATCTGCCAGGATACAAAATTGCCGGCACCCTCGGACTTGTGCGCGGAATCGTTGTGCGCTCGCGTTCCGTTGTCGGCCAGTTTGGCGCGCAACTGCAGACCATTTTCGGCGGCAACATCACGATCTACACCGATCTCTGCGAACGCGCCCGGCTCGACGCCTATAACCAGATGGCCGAACACGCCGCCGCTCTTGGCGCCAACGGTGTGATCGGCGTTCGCTACGACGCCACCGAAATGATGCCCGGCATCACCGAAGTTCTCTGCTACGGCACCGCGGTTCTCGTCCAAAGCCAGGCCTGAACGGAGTTCGGCCGGAACTCCTTTCAAACGCAGGCAAAGCCGCAAATCTTTTGATGGTTGCATTTGATTAATGACGAGTGATGAATTACAATAATCGTCACTTCATGCATCTTCCCCTGAAAAATCATCGCCACACCCGGGAGGAAACGCGCGCGCGGATCATGGATCAGGCGGCTGCGCTTTTCCGCCAATTTGGCTACAGCAAGACCACCGTGGCCGATATCGCGCGCGAGCTCGAGATGTCCCCGGCCAATATCTACAAATTTTTTCCCTCGAAGAATGCGATCATTCAGGCCGGCGCCGACCGCAACCTTTGCCAGATCAAGGAAGACCTGACCCGCGTGGTCCGGACAAAAAAAGGGGCGGCGAATCGCCTGCTCGGCGTGATTCTTTGCATTTACCGCTTTCATCAGGACCACTTCCGCCACGAACGCCAAATCTACAAATTGGTCATTGCCGCCACCGAGGAAAACTGGCCCTGCGTGCGTATGTTTAAGGAATTCCTGACCAAAGTCCTGACCGAAGTGATTGAAGACGGTGTTCGGACCGGGGAATTTCACCAGATGGACGCGGCGGCAACCACCGAGGTTCTCCTCGATTGCTTCACCTGGATCACCAATCCGATCCTATTCAAAGAACTCAACCCGAACAAAGTCGAAAGCCGCGCCCGCGCACAAGTGCAACTTCTCAAAAAGGCCCTCAAGTAACCCCCTTTTCCCGACTCGCTCTCATGAAAATTTATTCCCTTTCCCGCTACGCCCTCTTCGCCCTTATTTTTGCTCTTATTTTCACCGAGAACGGCTGCCAGGAGTCGCCTCAGTCAGGCGCGGGCGGACCGCCTAAAGCTCCTCCTGCCCAAGTCAGCGTGGTTACGCTCGTCCAGCAATCGGTTACGCTCACCACGGATTTGCCGGGCCGGACCTCGCCCTACCGGATTGCCGATGTGCGCCCGCAGGTGAACGGCATCCTTCAGAAACGGCTCTTCGTGGAAGGTGACGACGTGCAGGCCGGACAGCAGCTGTATCAGATCGATCCCTCGCTTTACCAAGCTGCCTACGACAGCGCCCTGGCCCAGCTCGCCCATGCCAATGCGGAAATGGCCTCAGCCAAGGCCCTGTCGGATCGTTACAAGGCGCTGGGAGACACCAATGCGGTCAGCAAGCAGGATGCCGATAACGCGGTCGCCGCGGAATTGCAGGCGCAGGCCGACGTGGAGTCGGGCCAGGCCGCTGTGGAGACCGCGCACATCAATTTGGTTTACACCAAAGTTCTTTCGCCGATCAACGGTCGCACCGGCATCTCCGTCACGGAAGGCGCCCTCGTCACGGCGAATCAAACCACCCCGCTCGTGACCGTGCAGCAGCTCGACCCGATCTATGTCGATATTCCCCAGTCGATGACGCTGCTGCTCCGCTTGCGCCGCGAACTCGCCAGCGGCCAGATCAAGGGCAGCGGTGAAAATCAGGCGCAGGTCACCCTGACTTTGGAAGACGGCAGTTCGTACGATCAAACGGGGCAATTGCAGTTCGCCGAAACCACGGTCGATCAGAGCACCGGCTCCGTCACCCTGCGCGCGATCTTTCCGAATCCACAAAAGCTCCTGCTGCCGGGCATGTTTGTCACCGCCCACCTGCAGGAAGGCGTGAACGAAAACGCCATTCTTGTTCCGCAGCAAGGGGTCACCCACAACGCCAAGGGCGAGCCGACCGCACTCGTCGTCACCCCGGACAACACCGTCGAGCTGCGGGTGATCAAAACCGACCGCGCCATTCGCGACCAGTGGCTGGTGACCGATGGCCTCCACGTGGGCGACCGCGTCATCGTCGACGGTCTGCAGAGGGCGCAACCCGGCGCAACGGTCGTACCGACGGACGTCACCCCTCCCATGACGACCGCGCAACAACAATAAGAACGGAAACGATGTCCAACTTTTTCATCGATCGTCCGATCTTCGCGTGGGTCCTCGCCATCATCATGATGCTGGCGGGCTCCCTCGCGATCAAGAACCTGCCCATCGCGCAGTATCCTCCGATCGCTCCTCCCGCCGTGGCGATTTCCGTGGTCTACCCGGGCGCATCGGCGGAAACCGTGCAAAGCACCGTCACGCAGGTCATCGAGCAGCAACTCAGCGGCATCGACCATCTGCTCTATTTTTCCTCCGAGAGCGACAAGGACGGGAGCATGACCATCACGCTCTATTTCGAGCAGGGCACCAATCCCGACATTGCCCAAGTGCAGGTGCAGAACAAGCTGCAGCTCGCGGTGCCGCTCCTTCCGCCTGAGGTGCAGCAACAGGGCCTGCGCGTGGCCAAAGCGACCAAGAACTTCCTTCTCGTCCTCGGCTTTTCCTGCACCGACGGCAGTATGAACGCCAGCGACATCGCCGATTTTGTCGCCTCGACAGTGCAGGACCCGATCAGCCGGACCCAGGGTGTGGGCGACTTTCAGCTTTTCGGCTCGCAATACGCCATGCGCATCTGGATGGATCCGGCCAAGCTGAACAACTACTCCCTGACTCCGGTGGATGTCAGCAATGCCATCGCCGCGCAGAACGTTCAAATCGCGTCCGGGGAATTGGGCGGACTTCCCCACGGCCCGGAGCAGGAACTGAACGCCACCGTGATCGGCCCCTCACGCCTGCAAACGCCGGATGAGTTCGGCGCGATCCTGCTGCGGGTGAATCCTGACGGATCGCAAGTACGCCTGCGCGACGTGGCGCGAGTCGAACTGGGCGCCGAGAACTATTCCATCAACGTCAAGTACAACGGCTATCCCGCCTCGGGCCTTGCCGTCAAGCTGGCCAGCGGCGCCAATGCACTCCAAACGGCGGAAAATGTTCATGCCACCATGGATAAGCTTAAACCGCTTTTGCCGCCCGGCCTCCACGTCGATTATCCCTACGATACCACGCCGTTCATCAAGATCTCCATCGAGGAAGTGGTCAAAACGCTCTTCATCGCCATCTTCCTGGTCTTCCTCGTCATGTATCTATTCCTGCAAAACCTGCGGGCGACCCTGATCCCGACCATCGCCGTGCCGGTCGTCCTGCTCGGCACCTTCGCCGTGCTTTCGCTCGCGGGCTACTCGATCAACGTGCTGACGATGTTCGCCATGGTCCTGGCCATCGGGCTCCTGGTCGACGACGCCATCGTCGTGATCGAAAACGTCGAGCGGGTCATGGCCGAGGAGGGCCTCTCGCCGCGCGACGCGACCCGCAAATCGATGGGGCAGATCACGGGCGCGCTCTGTGGCATTGCGCTCGTGCTCGCGGCCGTGTTTCTGCCCATGGCCTTCTTCACCGGTTCCACCGGCGTGATCTATCGGCAGTTCTCGATCACCATCGTCTCGGCCATGATCCTTTCGGTGCTCACCGCGCTGATCTTCACCCCGGCGCTCTGCGCGACGATTCTCGCCCCGGTCGAAAAAGGGCATACGGAAAAAAAACGCGGCTTCTTCGGTCTCTTCAACCGCACTTTCAATCGTGCCAATCGCGGCTATGAGAGCGGCGTAAAACATGTTGTGCGCCGCAGCCTCTTCTATCTTCTGGTCTACCTTGTCGTTGTGACCGCCCTGGCTTTCCTTTACCTGCGCGTCCCCACTTCGTTTCTGCCCGATGAGGACCAGGGCTTTCTCTTCGTGCAGGTCAACACGCCGGTCGGGGCGACCGTGGGCCGCACCGGGAAGGTGCTCGACCAGATCCGCGAATATTTCGAGACCAAGGAAAAGAATAACGTCGACGGGGTCTTCACCGTCACCGGGTTCAGCTTCGGCGGACGCGGCCAGAGCTCCGGCCTCGCCTTCATTCATCTCAAACCTTGGTCCGTGCGGCCCGGCACCCAGAACCGCGTCCAGGCCATTGCAGCCCGCGCCATGGGCTATTTCTCCACGATCAAGGACGCGATGGCCTTTGCCTTCGCGCCGCCCGCCGTGCTCGAACTGGGCAACGCCACCGGCTTCGACTTCGAACTCCTCGATCGCGGCGGCGTGGGCCACGAAAAGCTCATGGAGGCCCGCAATCAAATCCTGGGCATGGCGGCGAAGGAACCAACGCTCATGGCGGTGCGCCCCAACGGCCTTAATGACGAACCACAATATCATTTCGCTTTCGATCGCGAAAAGGCGAGCGCCTTTGGCCTGACCATGGAGGACATCAACAACACGCTCTCCTATGCCTGGGGATCGGGCTACGTCAACGACTTCATCGATCGGGGACGCGTCAAGCGGGTCTTCATCCAGGGCGACGAATCGTCCCGCATGTTGCCGCAGGACTTCAACAAGTGGTATGTGCGCAACAAGCTCGACCAGATGGTACCCTTCTCCGCCTTTGCCACCGGTTCGTGGACTTATGGCTCGCCCAAGCTGGAACGCTACGGTGGCGTTCCCTCGGTGGAAATTCTCGGTATGCCGGCCCCAGGCCAAAGCACCGGCGCGGCCATGGCCACCATGGAGAAACTGGCGGCGCAGCTGCCTCTGGGCATCTCCTACGACTGGACCGCCCTTTCTTTCGAGGAGCAGCGGGCCGGGGCCGAAGTCGGCTCGCTTTACGCCATCTCCCTCACCGTCGTCTTCCTCTGCCTCGCCGCGCTCTACGAAAGCTGGTCGATCCCCTTCGCCGTCATGCTGGTGGTGCCGCTTGGAGTCTTCGGCGCGATCCTGGCCACCCTGTTGCGAGGCCTGAACAATGACGTCTTTTTCCAGGTCGGCCTTCTCACCACCGTCGGACTCTCCGCGAAGAACGCCATTCTGATCGTTGAGTTCGCCAAGGAAAATTTCGAACAGGGCATGGATCTGGTCGAAGCAACCGTCCGCGCCGCGCATCAGCGTCTGCGCCCCATCCTCATGACCTCGTTCGCCTTCGTCCTCGGCGTCCTGCCGCTAGCCCTGGCAAACGGTGCGGGCTCGGGCGGCCAGAATGCGATCGGCACCGGCGTCATCGGCGGCATGCTCGCAGCGACCTTCCTAGCCATCTTCTTCGTGCCTCTCTTCTTTGTGATGATGCTGCGCTTGTTCCGGGTGACACCCCGGCGGAGATACGGGCCCTCCGCAGATCCGACACGCAAGCCGGCCGACAACCTCCACTTGGACACGTCGACAAACCATCGGCCTGATCTTTCAGAAAAAATCTAGTTTTTGGGCCCTGAGCCAACTGGAGGCTGTCCGAGAGAATGGTCGCGGGGCGGACGGGGAAGAATTCGATCGCATAAGTATCTTATTGATAGTAAGTTATGTATCGTTTCTGGAGGCGTGTCAAGGAAGTCAAGAATCAATCTGGAACTAATCAGTCAGTAGGACTCCAGTATTCCTCCGGCGAATAGGCGACAAAGGGCCGGACGTTGTGATTGCCGTGGATCGATTCATTGCCGAGCTCAAACCAAGTAACATGATACGGCTCGGGGTGCCCCCATTCCTTGCGCTTCATCGCCCAGGGATGATCGGGCGTGGCGGGCGCGTTGAGGTACTCAACAAACTCCGCGCAGTTTTGCGGCAATTGATCCAGCGGTTGCAGGTATTCGGGCAGGATGATGACGGGCTGCGCATGCAATTCCCGGCAGGCTTCGATGTATTCATCAACGCCAAAAAGCCAGTCGCCCCGCTGGTCGAGAGGGCCAACTGCCTTTCTCCAGTCGAAAGTGTGATTGAGACAGCCTCCCGGATAACGGAGCATCGATAGTCCGATGTCCTTTGCCGCCGCCAGTACCTCTGGGTAGACGTGTTTCTGTTCGGGGTCCCACAAGCCGTCGCCCGTCCGAATCTTGTTCGCCATCCACGGGAAGGAGGAACCAAACGGGGTGAAGATTCCGTCCCCATAAGCCGCCTCAATGCCTTGGCCCAGCACCTGTCGATTGACCGGGCCGAGGACATGAGACGCGTCAACGTGAATCGTCGCTTCCGGCAACGCCTCATCAGCTTGCACCAAGCTCACCAAAGCCAGCCCCGATGTTGCAGCCAGGCAGGAGGCCCAGCGCAGTCGGCGCGCGATGAAGCCTCGAATTTTCGGTTGTTGGAAAAAGTAGTTCCGGAAGATGGAGAAGGAAAAAATTGGATTCATAATAGGGAAGGGTTTCCCAGGCCGAAGATAGAGGTTGAAGCAAGTGATGGGGTTGAGGATATGGAGGCTAAACGATTCGATGGATTATTTGAGCGCTTGTTGCATTTGTTTTATTTAAATTTAAAAATGTTCCTATCTTGTAGATTCGTCCAACCGCCTTTAAACAACCCCTCGATAAAATGAACCGTTGCTTCATTCATCCAGGCCCATGGATCATAGTCCGGCATGACCACGAGAACGCCGTGGTGGGCCCATTCCGTCTCTTGATCGGTGGGCCCTTTTTTTTTCAGTCAAGGACCCTCCCAAGCCGATAAAGCACAGGACAACGCCCCGTAGGGGGGCTGAAGACAAGCGTCTCCGAGCCATGCGACTTGCTCGATTAAATTTGCTTTCATCTTCAGCGTGAAGTTTGCGCCGGCGCCTCGGGGCGAACAGGATTGTTCACCACGTGGATCGGGCTGCCTTTGAGAAAGGCGGCTACATTTTCGACCGTGACGTCGAGCAGGCGCTTGCGGGCGTTTTGTCCGGTCCAGGCCATGTGGGGCGTTAAAATGCAGCGTGGAGCGGAAAGCAGTGGGTTGACGGCGGGAGGGGGCTCCGTGGAAAGGACATCCAGGGCGGCGCCTGCGAGGGATCCTTTGCCAAGAGCTTCCGCCAAGTCAGCCTCTTCGATAAGCGCGCCCCGCGCCGTGTTAACCAGAAAAGCGCTTGGCTTCATGACCTGAAGCAGGTCGCGGTTGACGAAGTGTTGATTGGAAACCGTCATGGCGCAGTGAAGCGAAATAATGTCGGACGTCTCAAATAATTTTTGGAGGGGAAGCAATCCCTCGCCTCCCTGCGGCCGGGTGCAACTGGCAAAGACGGCTTCCATGCCGAACCCGCGCGCGATCTGCGCCACGCGCTGCCCAATCCGGCCCCGTCCCACAATGCCGAGTTGCTTTCCTTCCAATTCGATCAGCGGTTGCTTCCAATAGCAGAAATCAGGGGACCTCGACCATTCGCCAACATGAACCGAAGAGTTGTGCAGCCCAACGTGATGACATAGTTCCAAGATCAGGGCGAATGTGTGCTGGGCGACTGTAGAAGTGCCATACGTCGGCACATTTGACACGGCAATACCAAGATTCTCCGCCGCTCGAATATCGATGACGTTATAGCCGGTGGCGAGGACGGAGATAAAGCGCAGCTTCGGCAGTTTCCGAAGCACCTGCTCCGATAATCGGGTCTTATTGGTAAGAACGATATTTGCTTCGGCCGCGCAGGAGACAACGTCCTCTTCGCTGGTTCTCGGGTAAACCGTCAGCCTGCCAAACTTATCCAAGGGTTCCCAGGAAAGATCGCCCGGATTGAGGGCGTGGCCGTCGAGCACGATGATTTGGTTCGTGGAATCCATCATTACCATTCTCCTCCGGAGCCAAATTTCTCCAGTGCCGCCGCGCGAAATTTTTGGGCTGCTGTTCCGTACCGCTTTAATATCTCCTCGTGGGTCAGTCCCGAGGCATCTCGAGCCGACGGGATAATCGTTTCGCATTCGTTGGCATCCATGAACGCGACGGCCTCCGGAAGGCGCGCCTCATCTTCCTTGGGAATGACGACAAAGCCGTGCTTGTCGGCATGGATGAGCTGCCCGGGGGCAATGCGTTGGCCAAAGACGTCCACTTCCACATTCCATTTCAGCGGGCACGCGTGCGCATGGCCAACCGCCAGTCGGCGGGCCAGGGCCTTGAAACCCGCATTGGTCATTTCATCCACATCGCGGATGGCTCCATCGATTATGCCGCCAACGCAGCCAAGCGTACGGTGAAAATTGGCCGTCACCTCTCCCCAGAACGATCCGTAAACCGCGGGCTTGTCGAGATCCTGCATCACCACAATCTTGGGACCGGGTTGCCCGGCAACATACCGGTAATAATCAAGCCATGCGCTCCGATGATTCTTGGAATGAGCTTCGTTGCTGAGCTCGACCTGAAGCGTGACGGCATAACCAACCATCGGTCCCATCTGCGGCATGAAATCACGCGTCTCCTCCTTGTTGTACCCTTCATGACTGGCGTCGCGCGAGGTGATCTGCTCCCAGCCATTGTAGACCGTCGGAGTGTTCCATCGCTTGAGCCTGAGGAGATCAGCATGGGACAGGTGGTGCGGGGTTTCCTGGCGCGGAGTTGTGGTCATAAGATAGAGGGCTAAAACTCGGGCTGGATAACAGTCGTGTACTCCTGCGCCGCTGGGCATCCAAAAGGAGAGGCATGCATTGGGTTATCGAGGCGTCATTTCCTGGAGAACCTTCGCCGGGACTTCATCGAGGAGCAGATGTTCTTTGTTGATATTATAGACGACGAAATAACGGCCCTCTCTCTCGAAAAATTGCGGCATGCTGATGCCGGTCTTGAGATTGGCTTCCCCCGAATCGTCCACTTCCACCAGGATACGCGGCTCTCCGAAGAGCAGTCCCCCGTTGCGCTCCTCGCCCGGGATTTGTTTGGCCACGGCGAACCACTGGGGATTGCGCGTGCGGCCATTGCCGTCCCAGACATGCCGGGCACCCCGTTCGGTGCCGTCATTATTCGTGAAGCAGAGAACAATCCGTCCGTCGCTGGTCTGGGCGATGGGGCACATCGTCATCGGATGCTTGATGAGATCTCCCTCCGGGCCGTAGCGCAGCGGTTCGGCGGCGCTCCAGGTCTTCCCGCGGTCTTTCGATACCGTATAGGCCGGTGATCCGAGAAAATTGCGCCCCACGCCGAACCAGCGGCCATCTTGCAGCGCCACAACCGTCATTTCCTCAAAGCCGAAAGCAACGTCTTCCGGGCGTCCTTTGAAGGCGGAGGTGAGGCGGAGCACAGCCGGGTTGTCCAGATGCTTCAAGCCGTCAACGCGGATGCCTCGCGGGCCTTCCGGCAGCAGGGTGAAGGTGAGTTTTTTGGGATCCCGCTCGGTCAGGATATTATTCAGGCGCACGACTCCCACCTCGGAGGGATGCATCATCCACCCGCGACGGTAATGGCCGTTGCGGGAAAAGACAGCGATGCTCAAGAGCACCTCGCCGGTCGGCATGATCTGGGGCGGTTGGTTGAGCCAGCCATGAAATCGGCCGGGGAACATGTTCATGTCGCGGTCAGGCAGCTCGATCATCTGTCGCTGCGACCAGCTTTGCCCGTTGTCATCGGAATAGACGAAACCCAGGTTGCCGCAATCGTAGGCAGCGTCGGCCCCAGCAAGCTCATTCCGCGCGCCCAGAAAAAATATCAGGTAGATTCGCCCTGTGGCGGGAACGACGAAGGGAGTGCCGTAAGAAATCCGCTCCGTCTTGGAGGAGCCGATGATCGCCCTGGGCTCCGACCAGGTTTTGCCCATGTCCCGGCTGATCGAGGCCACGACCCGCTCGTCCGGCGCGTGTTCGTAACTCCCCATGCTCCAAGTGGTGAACCAGGTTCCATCTTTGAGGAAGACAGTGCTGTTCGACTCGCTTTTGCAGAGCGTGGCGATTTCGGGAGGGATTTCTTTCTTGATGAATCCGTCAACATCGTAGGCCGGATAGGGCAACGGCGGATGTTCGTAAACAGTCGCATAGGCAAAGGGGCGCTGGCGCAGGCAACGTTCGATGGTATAGGGAGGAGGTGTCATGGGGTGTTTGAGGTGGGGTTAAATATTTTCTGCTCCGACCGATTGGGAGACCGGTTTGTCACCGAAGACGCTTCTCAAGGCGCGGATTTCTTTGCTCAGGGTTTCCTTCATCGCGAAGATGTCGCCGCTGTGGACGATGAAATTCATTCCGTCTTTCATCCAGCCGATCTCCTGGTCGAGGCCCATCCAGTAATGAATGCCGGCGCCGACGCCCCGGGCCCGGGCCGCGCGGAGAATCGATTGCACTGCGGCATTAAATTCGGGCGCATCGTAGCGTTCCGGTATTCCCAAATTGCAGGAGAGGTCGTGGGGGCCGATCAGGACGGCGTCGATTCCCTCTTCGGCCAAAAGGGCGTCGAGGTTGTCGATGGCCGGCTGGCTCTCGATATTGACGATGAGCAGGTTGTCTCCGGCATGCTGCTGCTGATAGGCGGAGAGGGCCGAGGGGAATGAGGCGCTTCCGTTCAGGGCGGCCTCCAGCCGGGCACCCTTGATCGGACGCAGCTTCACCGCGCCGCGCAGGGCCCGCACCTGTTCCACCGTCTCCACATAGGGGGCGATGATTCCCGCCGCACCGCCATCGAGGGCCATGCAGGCCAGGTAGGGATCGGGCGAGGAAATGCGGACGATGGGCGCGAGGCCGATCCCGGCGTAGGCCTGGCACATCCAGGAGAGCATCTTGCGGTCGATGGCGATGTGCTCTGTATCGATGAAGACGAAGTCGAGGCCGAGTTTCGATACGGCCGCAGGCCATCGGGGTGAATCGGAAACGATCAAAGTTCCATAGACCCTATGGCCCGCCTTCAGTGAGGCGCGGAGTTCTTTTGCATTCATGGTGATAGGCTGACTGCCGACGAGATGTTCGAAAGGTCTTTTGAGATTTAGGGTCGAAATATAGTGCAATGGGATCGTGTTCGGGAATCCCAATAAGTGGCTATTTTTTATGTTTTTTGGTTGAGGAAGTCCTCGTTTTTTTACGATATTCTCCTCTAAAGCCGGTAAAGTCGCCTCAAGCATTGATCGATCAGATCTCTTCGAATGCAATCCCTTAAGACCGCTCCAAGTATTCTGCTTCCTCTAGATTACGGGTATCCCCACGCTCATTTATGAGTGCTCGATTAGCGCCAAAAAGCACAATGAATAGCCATATTCTAAACTTTCAAGTGTCTCAATATCGTTCTAGGACGGTGGTATGCAAAGTGAAGCATCTTCGACTATGGGCCTGCGGAGCCGCGTGGATGGCGCAGCATTTCCATGATCATTTTGAATACACGCAGGACATGAATTTCCTCCGCAGAAAGGCTTATCCTTTCCTCAAGGCCGCAGCAGAGTTTTTTGAGGACTTCCTTTTTGAAGGTCCTGACGGCTACTTCCACATCTGTCCCTCACAATCCCCGGAAAATAACTTTCTGCAGGGTCCGGTGACCATCTGCGACTCCTCCAGCATAGATATCCAGCTCACCCATGCCGCTCTCCGCGCCGCTGCACTGGCAGCTGAGAAACTGGGCGTTGACGAGGAACGGGCAAAACGATGGATGTCCCTCGACTCCAAGCTTCCACCTCTCCGCATCGGGAGAGACCGGCGACTCTTGGAATGGAACATGAAAGTAGATAAAGAGGAGGACCCAGGACATCGCCACCTGTCCCCTCTTTTTGGAGTCTATCCTGCAGGAGCCTTCGACTTGGAGGATCATCCCGAACTCTTCGCCGCCGGACGCAAACTTATGGAATACCGCCTCTCCCACGCTGGCGGACAAACGGGTTGGAGCCGCGCCTGGATAGCTTGCCTCTATGCTGCCTTCGGCGATGGAGAAATGTTTTTCAAGCACGTTTCGAAGCTCATTTCCGAGCAGTCTTCCGACTCCCTTCTTGACCTGCATCCTCCATCCATTTTTCAAATTGATGGTAATTTCGGGGCCTCGGCAGCCATACTCCTTTCGCTGATCAGATCGAATCAGGGAATGATCAAGCTTCTTCCGGCTCTTCCAAAAGCATGGGCGGATGGCAAAGTCGCCGGACTTCATGCCCGCGGAGGTTTCGTCATCGATATGGTATGGAGCAACTTGACTTTGAAATCCGCGGAAGTTCTTTCCATGGCCGGCGAAAGATGCGTCCTCCGTTTGAATGGCAGTGGATACTCGGTTAAAGCTGCCAATGGGGCAAAGCTATCGGTAAAATACTCCGTAAAGGATGGTTTCCAGACGCTCTCCTTCGACACTCAAAAGAAAAGTAAATATCTTGTGAAGAAATAAAGGCATCGCCCGCGCTAAAATTGGGTGACCGCAAAATGATTGGCCGCCGTGGTGACTCCCGGCCAAATGTATGAAGTCGAGGCCGCCGCGCCACTGTTCGACGCCCTCAAAGAATGTCCTTTTGGTGGGTGACAGGGGATTTGATGCCAGCGTGCTCGTGTAACGGCCGATCCCTGTACGTCCTGTCTCACGAATAGCGCCCTGCTTAATTCAACTTGTTCTTGCCCCAGAGGCATAAAAGTGAAAAGTGAGCTAGCGAGTCGATTTTGCTTTTCTTATATTCAACGTCGAATAGATTGGCCAAAATTACTTCTTATCAACTAATTTTCTAATTAGCACCTCTTCAATCGAATGATTACCTCTAGTCTCTTGGATAAATTTGCATGGCTTAGCCTCGACCACGTCAAGCAACCCATTTCCGGCATCGTCCTTCGTTTTCCGGGACTCGGCGGCACCGGCATGAAGTCAGATCCGGATTCTTATGAAATCGAATGGGGAGAACATGGGGCGCTGACGGTTGTCCCGTATCAGGATCCCTGGGGCTGGATGAATTCGGAGGTTCAACATTTCACCGACGATCTTGTGGAGGCGATTCGCCAACGGCATCAGCTTGGGCCGGAAATTCCGCTCTTGTCCACCGGTGGCAGCATGGGTGGTCACGCCGCCCTGCTCTACTCGATGAAATCCCGCCATCGTGTGGCCGCCTGCATGGCTCTATTCGCTGTCTGTGACCTCCTGGTTCACTATAACGAGCGGGTTGATTTGCCCCGAACCATGCATCACGCTTTCGGAAGTTACGAGGACATCACCGCGCAATTACGCGAGCATTCGCCTCTTCATCAGATTAAGGCCATGCCCGACATTCCCTATCTGCTGGTTCACGGCGAGAAGGACCAGGCGGTCGGGAAAGCAGTCCATTCCGATGCGATGGTGGCTGCCATGCGTCAGCGCCAATTGCGGGTCGAATATGTCGAACGCCCAAAACTTGGCCATGGTGGGCCGCTGGACTATGAGGCCTATCGCAAGATCGCTGACTTTGTCATTTCCCACCTAAGGCGTTCGAAGTAGCGCTCGCTTATATGGGCTGGAAATCATCGAAGATCTCGAGCCGTTGCGCGACATCGTTATCAAAGTCCGTCCGCAGGCAAAAATTTCGCGAGTCACCCTCGAACCACAGGGGCAAATCATTTCGTTTACACAACAAGAAGATGTCCTTGAAATCAAAATCGACGCTTTTACCTGTCATCAGATGGTCGTTCTCCATGAAGCCTGAGCGATGCGCGGCAACCCAGTTTTTCAACTCCTAAAACCAACCCTCAATTCAAAATCGATCATGAAAATATTCCTAGACGGAGCAGATTGCGAAGTCCTTCAACATTACCGTAGCCTTGGACTAATCCAGGGCGTGACCACCAACCCCGAGATTTTCGGAATGTGTGCGGTATCCAAAAATCCTCTCGATCTGCTCAAGAAAATCATCTCCGTCATGGATGACAATTTCGTCTTCGTTCAAGTCGCCGGAAAGGACGTCGATATCCAGGTCGAGGAAGCCAAGCGGCTCTCCGCTCTTGGTCCCAAGATCGTAATCAAGGTCATAATGGACAAGCTCGGGCTCAGGAGCATCCCCAAGATGGTCGGGGCGGGAGTCCAGGTTTCGGCCACTGCGGTTAACACCATCGGGCGCGCCATTCTGGCCGGGGAATGCGGCGCCCATTACATGATTCCCTACTACGGCTATCTCAAGGACGCCGTTGAGGAGGAATCTCATTTCATCGAAGACGTGGCAGCCATTTATGCGGCCCAAAAATACGCGACAAAAATGCACATTTACTGTCGCCGCGTAGACGACTTCACCCGTGCGGCCAAGGCAGGCGCTTGGGGCGTTCTGCTTCAACCGCAGGACCTAGAACGCTTCTTCCATCACGCTCAAACCGATATCGCCGTGAATGGGCACCGGGCTGCTTGGGAAAAGCAATACGGTCAAACTTCGTGGCTCGATTACATCAAAAAATAACAACCGGTGAGGAGGAACACTACCGAAGTGAGCGCATGACGACTTCAACAACGAGACCGCCTCTCTCTGGAACTAAACACCTAGCGCGACTAACTTCGGACCGTTTCTTGGCGATTGAAGCAATGGGAACCAACCCTGTTGAAAACCTCAATCAATAAATCGAAATCATCTTTAATGTTCCTTTTCGACGCTGATATCGTCCAACCAGTAGGTTCCTGTCGATGAAAAGATAAAGAAAAGCTTACATGCTGAGGGATTGTAGTCAGCCGGGAATGCTATTTCGCTACTATATTCTTGCCATTCGGTTGTAAGCGCAAAGGGATTTTGATCACCATAATATAGATAGGGTGGCTGCGTCGTACGAATGTAAACAGCCATCGTTAAAGGTTCCTGCGACCGAGCCCAGTATTTAATTTTATATTTTACGCCTGGAATGAAAAAAGGCGTATCTTGGAACAGTTGGAGCCCTCCTGCATTCACTGTAATCTTCGCCGCATACTGTCCTGAATGGGGGTTCTCCCTGCTAAACTCGAGAGTACCATTTTCCGGAGGGCTGATGTGCCATGCTTCATCGGTCTCAAATCCCGGATTTTTGATAATGTTCAATGCCGGATCAGCCGGCGTCCCCTGGTTTTCATCTGGGGCCGCTGTCCCCGTTGGCGGAGAAGCAGCGTTAATCGTGATCTTCCCGTCTGGTCCAGTGTCCGAGGCAGCGGATGCCAGTGCCGCCGCCGCATCTGCCGCAGTTGCTTTTTTGACCCCTAGTAGCTGACGGATCTTTTCGGATACTTGCTTTGCTTGCATCTCAATTGCAGCGCCATTGTAATGGTAGGTGTCCACCCAATATACCGACCGATCCAACGGATCCATGAGAGCAAATAGATCGTCCGTTGGGATATTATTTTCCCTCATTACTTTATCGGCGATCGCATTGAGCTCCTTTGCTTTCAGCGTAAGCGCGGGATCCTTAAGTGGCGTCGATGTCGCCCATATGATCTTGGCTCCCTTGTCTTTTTCCTGGATTAATTTCAACGCGGCGCGTAATCCCGCCTCCCACTTTGTCCGGTCTGCGGAAAGGCTGTGAAGTCCGTTGTTAAACTGGATGACCTTATAGTTATAGTTGAATTCGTCGAGAATGGCGGACAGTTCAACCAAATAAGAGGGATCATCTACAGATTTTGAAGTTGCGTAGAAAGAAACATAGGCCATCCCGGCCAGATTATTCCGTGTGACGCCTTCGTAGCCTTTTACGATGGAATCCCCGATGAGGAGAATTCGTGGCAAGCTCGAATCGTTGGCATTATACCAATATGCGGTCTCCCATTCTGTGCCCTCATGCGCCTGAGTTTTGCTTGAAGCAATAATAAAGCCCAGGACAACGGCCGCCCACAAAAGTAGATTTCTCGCGACCATAGTTTACCCCGGCTATATGCGGTGAGGAGTGAGCTTTGAAAAATAATACAGCGTCGAATCTCCGTCAATGCCTTTTGGTCTTAAATTTGATTCGGTTCTTCTGCGGAGAGCGGTTTGGGAACTTATTTTTTGATTTTAATCTTGATTCTAAAAGGACCAAGTGGTAGGACCACATACCAATGGCCTTACAATCGCTTAAACGGATTTCCGCAGGGGAGGAAGTCCTTGAGGTATTAACGCGGGCGATTCAAACGGAAGAGATAAAAGTGGGAGGTTTTTTGCCGGCGGAACGCATCTTGGCCGCACAACTTGGCGTCAGCCGTGTGGTCGTCCGTGAAGCGGCAAAAGTGCTGGAACAACAGGGTTGGGTCTTCATTCGTCACGGCGTGGGAATCGAGGTAACGAATAATCCAGCTTTACCGGTCAAAAAGACCATCGAGCGAATTCTTCCGGAGGATCGGGAACGGTTGCGCCAGTGCGCGCAGTCGCGGCTTTTGATCGAACCCGAGTTGGCCGCCTTGGCGGCAGTAAAAGCCTCTGCTTCGTTAATCAAAAAGCTCCAGGCAATTAATAAGCAACTGACGAACACTGAGGATATTGCCACAGCTGTCGATCTCGATTTGGCATTCCATGAAGCGATCTCCACCACGGCGAACAACCAAGTCCTTGGTTTAATGCTGGAGTCGGTGGCATCGATTGGACGTCTTAGTCGTGCGGTAACCATTGAAAAAGTGGGAGCGCGCAAGGCGGCAATCCAGCATCAAAAAATTTTGACTGCGATCTCATCCGGGAGTCCGGCCTCCGCTCGGTCGGCCATGAAAGCACACTTACAGTCCGCCATGCTCGATCTGGATTGAATGCGAATGATATGAGAGCCCTTTATTATCCTGATTTCGACGTTCTGGAGATGAGAGACCTGCCTGATCCCATCGTCCCGGAGGAGGAGGTATTATTGGAAGTCGCCGCTTGCGGCCTTTGCGGGAGTGAATTGGAAAGCTTCAAGAATCATAGTCCGCGCCGGAAGCCTCCACTGGTCATGGGACACGAATTCTGCGGGAAAGTCATCGAGGTCGGCCGAGGTGTTGATGGCAGCCTGCTGGGACAGAAATTTGTCAGCAACTCCTTGATTTCATGCGGTGCCTGCGTGAGGTGCCTGCGGGGAGACACTCATTTATGTTCCAAGAGGCAGCTTTTTGGAATGCATCGTCCCGGCGCTTTTGCGTCGAAAGTGATCGTACCTTTGCAGGCTCTCATTCCGTGGCCCGAAAGATTAAGCGCCGCGGAAGCTTGCCTCGCAGAACCGCTGGCAAACGGTGTTCACGTCGTCAATCTAACCTGGCACATTCCGGTTCAAACCGTTCTCGTCATAGGGGCAGGACCGATAGGGCTGATGTGTCAGCAGGCGGTCGGAGCGTTACGTGGGGCCGAGGTCATGATCTGCGATCTCTCGGAAGGTCGCCTCGCCATTGCGAGAAAATTGGGGGCGAAACGGGTTGTGTGCTCCCGGCAGGCCAATGTGCAGGCGGAAGTGCTCGGATGGACGGAGCAGGAAGGAGTCGATCTGGTGATCGATGCGGCAGGAAGTGCGGCCACGAAACAGCTTTCCCTGGCTTGCGTGCGGCCCGGAGGAGCAGTGGTTTGGATCGGCCTGCATTCCGATGAGATGCAACTCAAGACTTACGACATCACGCTTCCGGAGAAGCAAATCTTCGGAACCTACGCCGCGAAGAAGGAAGAGTTGGCGCAAGCCCTTGAGTTGATACGTAGTGGCGCGGTTAACGTGTCCTCCTGGGTTGAAACGATTCCCCTGGAGGAATCGCCCGCTGCATTTCACCGCATGATGAATCCCGGCGATCAAGACCTCAAGGCGGTCTTCATCCCTTAACCCCTACTCGTACCCCTCTATGAAAGTTATTATCACAGATCACGGATTTCCTCATGTCGATCAGGAAAAGCACTTGGTAACTGAAGCGGGAGCCACGCTTGCCGTTGCTCAATGTAAAAGCCCGGAAGAGGTCATCGCCGCCTGCAAAGATGCGGACGCGCTGCTGGTCCAGTGGGCTCCGATCACGGCGAAAGTCGTGGCAGCCTTGGAAAAGTGCAAGGTGATTGTCCGTTACGGCATCGGAGTCGATAACGTCGATCTGAAGGCGGCGGCGGCCAAAGGCATCCCGGTTTGCAATATCCCTGACTACTGTATCGACGAAGTGGCCGATCATTCCCTCTCCCTGGCTCTGGCTTTGGCGAGGCAACTCCCCCAGACGGATGCGATAGTTCGCGCTGGAACATGGAAGATCATGCCGCCAAAGCCCTTTCCGGCTTTGCGCGACGTCACGTTCGCCACCGCCGGCTATGGCCGGATTGCGCGGGCTGTTTTGGAACGGGCCAAGCCGTTTGGATTCAAGCTTGCTGCGTACGATCCGTTCGTGGATTCAAGCATCTTTGAAAAGCAAGGCATTCGACGTCTTTCTCAGAAAGAATTGTTCCGCGAGGCGGGCATTCTTTCCCTCCATCTCCCTCTCACCCCGGAAACGAAACATTTTGTGGGAAAAGAACCATTGGCCGAGATGGCCAAGGAAGCCATCGTGGTTAATACGGCTCGCGGCGGATTGATCGATACCGTGGCTCTGGCTGAGGCGCTTTCCGGCGGAAGACTTCATGGCGCTGGGATCGATGTTTTTGAAATGGAGCCTCTGCCCGGTGACCATCCGTTGAGATCATCTCCCAACGTCATTCTTACTTCCCATACGGCGTGGTATAGTGGTGGCAGCATTCCCATTCTCCAGCGAAAAGTCGGGGAGGAAGTGGTCCGCGCCCTTCGAGGCGAGACGCTACGCAATGTTGTGAATGGGATCAAATAAAGTACTCTCAAGTCATTCATGAAATTAAAGGACAAAGTCGTCGTCATCACGGGCGCCGGCAGGGGCCTGGGGGCGGCAATGGCCGAGATGTGTGCGGCCGAAGGAGCCCGGGTGATCTGCGCCGATCTCTCTGGGCCAGACCTGGACCGCGTGACAGCCCGCATCCGTGAACGGAAGGGAACAGCCCATCGAGTCATCTGCGACGTGGCGCGGCTGGGCGATCTCCGGCGACTGGTCGAAGAATCCGTCGCCATTTTTGGAAGCATCCACGGCCTGATCAACAATGCCGGGGTCAATTTCGTAAAACCCTTTGTTGAGGTCAGCGAAGAGGAATGGGATCGCGTTATCAACGTAGACCTCAAGGGGGCATTTTTTCTTTCCCAACTCTGCGCGCGGCAGATGCTGCAACAGAACCCCGTGGGTGGTTCGATTATCCAAATCGCCAGCACGCACACGCACGCGTCGCTTGCCGGAGCTTCGCCTTATGATGCAGCCAAGCATGGCATGGTGGGATTCAGCAAGGCAGCCGCCGTTGAACTTGCGCGACATCGCATCCGCGTCAACATTCTTTCCCCCGGACTGTGCCGGACAGACATCTGGAAAGATATCGTCGCCGCCGCACCCAGTGAGCAGGAATGCCTGGATTACTGGAACGCCAATATCCCAGCGGGCCGCTTGATCGAGGCCGATGAAATTGCCGCATGCTGCGTCTTCCTTCTCAGCGATGCCTCCTCCGCCATTACCGGCGCAAATATTATGGCCGATCTCGGGATGACTAGCCTGCTCGTCAGTGCCGAGCCCTACCAATCTCGCGCCATTACGGGTTCTTGAACCAGATTTCTAAAGTGAAAATCATCGATCTTTCCCATCCGCTCATCCATGGGCAAGGCAACTTCCCGTGGGATCCCAAACTGTCGATTATTACCCACGCCACGACGAAGACGCTGAAGTACAACATGACCCAGATCAGCATGGCGACTCACCAAGGCACCCACGTGGACGCGATGACTCATTTTATGGACGACGGCAGGGCGATTGATCAAATGCCCTTGGAATGGTTTTATGGCGAAGCGAGTCTACTGCGCATTCCCAAGCAACCACGGGAGGAGATCACGCCGGAAGACTTTCGGAAGTTCGAGGAACTGCTTCAGCCCGAGGCCAAGATTATTTATGAGACCGGCTGGCATCGTCATTTCGGCGAAGCCGACTATTTCTCCGATTTCCCAAGCCTCACGCAAGAAGCGGCTCGTTATCTGGTCTCACGAAAAATCAGGATGCTGGGCATGGACACTCCAACTCCGAGCCGGGATTGGTACGAGGTTCATCACATCCTCCTGGCGCGAGAAGCGGAGGTCGTCCTGGTCGAGGGCTTGAACCGTCTGGACCAAGTTCCCGATCGGTTTCTTTTCAGCGGGTTGCCGTTGAATTTTCAAGGACGCGATGGCTCACCGGTTCGCGCCGTGGCGATAGTAGAAACAAATCCATCTTTATGAAAATCATCCGATATCTGGATAGACGAGGCGAAATTCGGTTTGGAAGCCAGGAGCCGGATGGTTCTGTGGAACGTTTGCAAGGCGATCTCTATGGTTCTTTTCAACGAACTGGAGTGAAAGACTCCGTGCAAAAGAAGCTGGCTCCCCTCGTGCCAACCACCATTCTTGGCGTTGGCCTCAACTACAAACATCATGCCACCGAGAGCGGAATGAACGCTCCCGAACTGCCTATCCTTTTTGTGAAAGGCCTCAATACGCTGCAAAATCCGGATGATCCCATTCAAATCCCGACCTTCCTGGCAAGCCATGAAGTCGATTATGAATGCGAATTGGCGGTCGTGATAGGCAAGTCGTGCAAGAACATCAAACGCGAGCGGGCGCTGGAATATGTCCTCGGTTATACTTGCGCCAACGACGTGAGCGCTCGCGATTGGCAGATCAAGAAGGGCGGCGGTCAATGGTGTCGCGGCAAGTTTTTCGACACGTTCTGTCCCCTCGGCCCCGTCCTGGTGACCCCCGACGAGATTTTGAACCCGAATACCTTGGGAATCCGCACCATCCTCAATGGCGTGAAAGTTCAGGATTGGAATACGAACGACATGATCTTCGACGTCCCAACCTTGATCGAGTTTCTCAGCGGAAGCACCACCCTGTTGCCTGGCACCGTTATCCTGACGGGCACACCGCACGGGGTTGGCATGGCAGCCAAACCTCCCCGATGGCTCAAGCCCAGAGACATCGTGACCATCGAAATCGACGGGATCGGTCAACTGACCAATCCGGTCGAACTCGAAATCTGAAGAGAAATGCCCGCCATCGATATTGTAACGTTGGGCCGTTTTCTAGATTCAATTCAGGTTCCATATCGCTGCCTGGGAAGCCCCGAGACCGGGCGCGTCTTGGTGATCGAGGAGGGTGCTCGCATTTTGGCCATGACGCCACCGGGTAGCGACACGAATGTCCTTTGGACTCACCCCTCTCTCAGCCAATGCACCTCTCGAAAGGAGCTTTCAAGCATTGGAGCCGGCGGCATGGGAGGCCTACGCCTCTGGCAAGCTCCCGAAGCCGCCTACCATTGGAAGGGGATCGCAGAGCCGAAGACTTTTTCAAATTATAAGCTCCAGCAGGCGATGGACCCCGGCGCCTATTTGTTGAGAGAATCCTCTAAGAGCCGATGCACCATCGAGGGTAGTGTCACCCTGATCGATTACCGCACCGAAACGCAGATCACCTGCGACATTCGCAGGATCATTGAACTGGCAGCGCTGCCCAACCGCTATGCGGCGTGCGGTGGTGCCGGTTTTCGACTCCGCATGGAGAATCATCTGTCTCTGCGGACAGGAAACGAAACGTCACGCGTCGATCTGTGGCATCTCATGCAGTTACCTGTGCCTTGCAGTATCGGCGCGCCAGTCCGCCCGGACATGCGGCCGGAGGTTTATTTCAATCCGGAATCGTGCGATGGATGGGAAGCGCGGAATGGATGCTTCATCTGGCAGACGAACGGAAAACGGATGGCAAAAGTTGGCTTGGGAACGGATCAGGTAACGGGCGGTCCTTTCGCCGTTCGAAAGAATGGCACCACGCTGGAAATTTACTTGTGGGAGGTTCCCATCAGACCTGACCAGGAATATGTCGATGCGGCACCGGGTCGATCAGACCGTAATCAGGTCATCCAATTCTGGGATGGATTCGACTTTTGCGAAGTTGAATATCATTCGCCTGGAGCTTCCTTGCAACAACCCAAAATCACGGATATTTCGGAGATGACGTATTTGGAAATTCCCGTTGAAAAACTCGAAGTGCTGCGAACGATCGTAAACTTGCCCCCAATTTGAGTCTTAAAGCTTCGGCCATGCAGCAGGCCATTGCTCCGGTAGACGGGCGTGAGAGCGCCTACTCGAGATTCAGCCAGTTGACTTCCTCCGGCGTCAGCGTTACCGACAGCGCCTGGACCGTGCTAACCGTTTCCGAAATCTGCCGCGGGCCAACCAATGCAAAGGTCGGAAATGGCTGGTACAGCACATAGGCCAGCGCGATATTGATTGGTAGCACGCCCTTCTTTCGGGCCAGTTCGATCGCCCGTTCGCGACGCTGGAAGTTATCGTCGCTATACCAGACGCGCACCAATTCCGCGTCCTCTTTTTTGTCGGGATGCGCCCGGTCGGTAAAGAAACCGCGCGCCTGGCTCGACCAGGAGAGAAGCGCAATTCCGCTCTCGAGCATCCACTTCTTGAAGGCTGGATCGGTCGCGGAGATGGAACCGACCCACGCCGGCGAGATCATCCGCGCCAGGCTAAAATTGTTGCTCAAGCAGCTAAATTGTTGCAGCCCCTTCTTTGCCGCATAAGCCTGCGCCTCCTGTAGCCGGGCCAGTGTCCAGTTCGATCCGCCAAACGCCTTGATCCGCCCGGCGCGATGATGCTCGTTGAGCAGGTCGACGAATTCGCCCACCGGAACTTTCACGTTGTCATAGTGCATCATGTAGATGTCGCCGTAGTCGATCTGCAGCCGTTCGAGGCTCTCCCGCAACTGCTTATCGAGAAACTCCGGCGTGCAAAGCGGTGGGTGCGCTCCCTTCACCGTTACAACCACCTGCGATCTGAGACCACGCTGGGCAATCCAGCGGCCGAGAAGCCGCTCCTTCGCTCCGCCGCTGTAATGGTATGCCGTATCGAAGGCGTTACCACCGTGCTCGAAAAAATCATCGAAGATCGCCGCAGCCTGGGGCATGTTCGCCTGGTTGTCGCAACCGAGAACCAGCCGCGACACCGGCAGTTTCACGCCCGCGATTTTTCCATAGCGCATCGGGGCGTCGCTTCGCTTGCTCAGCGGGTCGCGGCTCACGGTCGGGAAGGAAAATGACGGAGTTTCGCTTTCGTAAACCAACCCGGCCGAGTCGCGCCACGCATCGAGCGCCACCATGTTGCCCAGCGTGTCCGCAACGGTCACATGCGGGCTTTCGAGGTGGCCCTGCGCCAGTGCGTCGCCCACTGAATCCGCCTCGAGCGCGTAGAGATAATCCTTCGTCTCGATCACGATTTCCTCTGGTTTCGCGCTTCCCTTGCGCGTCAGGAAAATCGTCGCCGAGCCCCCTTCCCGCGCCATGGTGTAGGGCCTCGGGAGATAGAGCGACCCCTCGCTGCCGAAAACGCGCAGTCCGTTGTCCTGACCCAGCCCCACCCCGGTCGCGAGCTGGCCCAGAACCCCGCCCGGAAAACGCGCTGAGGCCACCGCATAGAGATCGATCCCCGTCTCGGGATGGAGCCGCGCGTAACCGTTGATTTTTTCCGGATTCACGAATGGAAGCCCCTGCGCTGCGCCGGCGACAAGGCGCGCAATTGAGGTCGTGTAACAGCCGACGTCGAGGATGCCGCCCCCGCCCAGCTCGTTCTTGAAGTGACGACCCTCCACATTGTAATCGGCGTGATAACTGAACGTCGCCTGGACCACTCCCACTTGCCCGATGGCGCCGGAGCGAATCAACTCCACCAGCCGCGCCGTCTGCGGATGACACCGGTACATGAATGCCTCCATGAGGAAAACGCCATGTTCCCTCGCCGCCTCGACCACCACCATCGCCTCCGCGTGGTTCAGGGTCAGCGGTTTTTCGCAGAGAATGTGTTTTTTGGCCCGTGCCGCCTTGATGCACCATTCGGCGTGTGAGGGGTGGGGGGTGCTGATGTAGACGGCCTGCACGGACGGGTCCGCCAGGAGTGCTTCGTAACTGCCATGCCCGCGGACAGTCCCGAATTCCTTCGCAAACTTGTCAGCCGAGTCTTGGGCACGGCTACCCACGGCGACAAGTTTTCCGGTCCGGCACTTGGCCAATCCCTTGGCAAAAGTATGGGCAATAGTCCCCGTCCCCAGGATACCCCAGGCGACTCGTTTGTTTTGGTCACTCATGATTCGAGGGTGAATTAGATGACTTCTTCTGGCAATATTTATTTTTGTTTTACGACCCTTTTACCATATCGGACGGAGAACGTATGCAAATTGGGAAGTCGCCCCAGCCCTCCGTCTGTCGACGTGCGCCGCATCCACCGCAAGCGCTCCCGCCTCATCTTCGCCTTCTGGCACCAAGTTGAACTTTGCCTCTAATGTCAGCCTGTTGTAAAGAGCTTACCAAATGGAGAACAGCCCCATTACTATCTCCAATTTGAATCCTTAATTTCGTCTGCCCCGCTTTTTCCTGGAATTTCAAGAATACTTCTGCCAGGCGAGCTTGTGCTGTTCAATCCAGCGGTAATGCTCGGGATGGTCCATCCGTGCTGACGCTGCGGCGTCCGCGATCACCGTGGTGCGCGGATGGAATTGCAGCGCTGATGCCGGGCACATCGACGAGACCGGCCCCTCGATCATCGCTTTTACCGCGCTGCTTTTTTGCACGCCGCACGCCAGTACGACGCAATGGGCCGCTTCCAAAATCGTCCCGATCCCCATCGTTACCACATGCTGCGGCTGCTCCTCCGGCGTCCGGAAATGGCCCGCGTTGTCCTTCAGCGTCTTCTCCGACAAAATCTTGATCCAGGTGCGTGAACTCAGCGATCCGGTCGGCTCGTTGAACCCGATGTGACCATTCGAGCCGATCCCGAGAAGCTGCAGATCGATCCCCCCGGCTTCCTTGATCGCCGCTTCGTACTCAAGGCAATGGAGCCGCAAATCGGCCGCGCACCCATCAGGGACATGCGTTGACTCCTCCAGTATATTCACGTGCCGGAAAAAATTCTCCCGCATGTAGAATTGGTACGACTGCGGGTGATCGTGCGGCAGCCCCACGTACTCATCGAGATTGAACGTCGACACACTGCTGAAATCGAGTTTTTCCGCCTGATGCAGCCGGATCAGTTCCGCGTAGAGCAATAAGGGCGTTCGGCCCGTCGCCAAACCCAGCACACAACGGGGTTTTCGGCGCAGCAGGTTCGCGACAATTTGCGCCCCCAGGATCGAAACCTCCTCTGCTGAATCGCGAATAATCACTTCCACGGTCGTATCTTCTGCTTAGGTCGTCGCCACTCGGTCACCCATGGCTTCTCGTGTCATTCCGATCGTCTTCCACCACGGACGGAGATCAACCACGCTCCCCTCCGCCAGCGCCCGGTCAATCGCAAACGCCGCCGCGCACGACTGCACCCCCTCCTCAATCGACGCCAACGGCTTGCGGCCCTCCAAGAGCGTTCCGGCCAGCCCCTGCGCCATTACCTCGTCGCCGCCAGCGTGACCTCCCGCCCTTTTCGTATCGATCCGCTCGATCTTCGACTCATGCCCGATCCGCTGCATCTCGAGGATCCCGTTCAACGCATTAGCCCGCAACGAACCCTCCGTTCCGCAAAGATAGATCCGCCGCTCAGGCAATCCTGCGTTGCAGTTCGTGTGAAACGTCGCCCGGGCGCCATTCGCATATTCCAGAATCGCCACCTGATTGTCCATGATGTCCGCCTCGCCCGAAAAGGGACTAACTCCACCCGGATCGGGCCACGTGCTGTAGGCCGGCCTCCCACTAGGGCACAGCCCGATGCGCTCCACATGGTGCGCGTTCGCCGGCATGAAAAAATCACGCCCGCCGAAACTCGCCACCCGAACGGGCACGCTCCCCGTGAACCAGTTCACCAAGTCCAGATCGTGGCAACATTTCTCCAGCAGGTGGCTCCCCGCATTCGCGGTCCGACGCCGCCAGTTCCCAAAGATATAACCGCCATGGTTAAAATTCAGCGTTTCGTTGAACTCGAGGGAAATGATTCGCCCGATCCGTCCTGCTGTCACTAATTCGTGAATTTTCTGGTAAAGCGGCGAATAGCGCAACACCAGTCCGAACGCGAATACCCGGCCCGATTTTTTCACCGCATCCCGTACTATCAGGCAATCCTCGATTGTCGTCGCCAACGGTTTTTCACAAAAAACATTCTTTCCCGCCATGAGCGCCCCTGTTGCCTGCCGCGCATGAAAGACATTCCACGATCCGATGAAGACCCAATCTACCTTCGCGTGCTGAGCCAGCGCCTCTTCGGACTCAACCGTCTCGAAATCGGAGCCGCTCATCGCACGCAGCGCCTTCAACGCTTCCGGATCGGGATCGTATGCCGCTACGATCACGATACGTTCTGCCGGCGCCGCTGCCAGTAAAAGCTTAAGCACGCCGCGCATCCGCCCCCCAGCGCCAATCACACCCAACCGCACAGGTTCAGTTAAAGGAAGAGTCATCAGCTTCTTATCGCATACTTTTAATTGCTAAAAAATGGCAGAAATGATCTATTATTTAACATTTCCGATTATTCATGAGCCTTGCCACGCATCTTCCGGAACAAATAGAAACCCTTACGAGGGGCATTTCCAGTCCTGTTTCCTATTTTCGCGGATGGATTGCACCGCCAGCCATCCTCCCCAATAATATCCTTTGCTTCGTGCGCCGCCGTGCCGAGCAACTCAACCATCAGCCCGCGTCTTCGCGTACGCAACACCATCGCCATCTTTTCATTGTCGCTCTTCGCGGCTCGGGCCGCGTCTGCATCGACGATGTCACGCGCACACTCAACGCAGGCCAGGCCCGGCTCGTCCTTCCCTTCCAGTACCATTCCTACATCGCTGTCCGTCCCGCCAGCATTTGCTGGGTCTTTCTTACCTTCGAAATGGAAAGCGATCCGCGGTTTGAACGACTCCGCACGGCCTCGTCCCAACCACTCGACGAAACAGCCCTTCTACTCCTAGCCGAAATACTTCGTTATTGGACTGCCGGGAAATCGCCCGCTTTGCTCCAGCTCCATCTTGCCACCCTCCTAGGCCGCTTTGGCGCGAAGAAGGGCACGCCGTCGCCACGCGATAATCTCGAGAACCTCCGTGACGATTCTCTTCTCGCCCGCGTCAACCGCTATGTTCTCGCCCAGCCTGGACGCCGCATCATTCTCAAGCAAATCGCCGCGGGTGTCGGGCAATCCGAAAGTCATTTGCGTCGCCGTTTTCGTACCGCCACTGGCCTCAGCTTGGGTCGCCACCTGCGCGAACTCCGCCTTCAGCACGCCTGCAGCTTGCTGCACCGCACCCGGCTTCCGATCGGCGAAATTGCGCACGCCTGCGGGTTCGATTCGATCTACTCATTCAGCCGCGCCTTCACGCGCAGTCTGCACATTTCACCCCGCGCCTACCGCCGCAATCTCTGGCCCGTCTGATCCTCTCGCTACGATCCTCAAAAGACAGCCCAGTTCCGCCCAAGCCCGCAACAACGGCTCGGCACAGTGTCCGGAAACCGCGCAACGTCTGGGCCGCTCCAGGGAGGATGCCCGGTTCAAACCTTCATACCGCCGTGTCTGTGCCTTCTGACACCAAACCGAACTTTGCCACAAACGTTCGGTTGTTAGGCAGAGACCATTAAGTTGGAAAAAAGCGGCATCATTACGGGCACGGTCGAAAAAATTGACTTTGGAAGCATCTTGCTCCGACCTCCTTTTGCCGCTTAAATTCACGCACCGCGGCATGACCGACCTTGGCATCCATCCAGATTCCCGCGCTCGCGGCGAATCGCGCATGGGTTGCCGGCGGAAGTGGTTGGACGCGCGTCGGACCGCGTTCCTGCTTCTCATCGTGGGGGTTTTGGCGTCACTCCTCTATCTTTTCATTCCGTCTAACGGGAGTCTCCGCGTCTTTAATCCCGAGACGATGGCGGCACTCGAAACGAGGATGTGGCGGCATTACTATGAAGGCCGTTATGGAGCGCTCGGGCTTGATCTCTACCTGGTCACGCGGGGCCAGTATCATTTATCTCCGTGGGCGGCGGCATGGATGGCCTATAATTCAACCGTCGCGGCCAGGGTCTTTCAGGAATCGCATAATCGCCTCCAGGCGGAAGCCGCGGTTCCCTATCTGGAACGCTCTTATCGTTGTCTGGCCGAAAACACGGGGGAACCGTTCGATTACAAAAAAGCGGCCGCGCTTGAACTCGGCTGGTGGCAACAACGCCGTGAGGACATTCCACCGACGCAATATGCCGAAACGATTGCCGAGTTGATGCGGCAGGTTTACCGCTCCCACGATCCCCGCCTCAAGCAAGCGTCGCTGATCCGGGCCCAAATGATGGCGTACCGCGACGCGCGGCGCAACGGCCGGATGAAACCGTCGGATTGGCGATGGATCGAGGAGAACCTGCGGACCTCCTATCAAATTTACAGCGACGCCGTGCAGCAGCCCTGACAACCCTGAGCGCGACGTAATCGCCTCCGCTCTTTACTCCGGAGCGAGTGGGTGAATGGTTTGATCCGGCATCACCGCATGTTAGAACGAATCAATTGGTTTTCAGTAAAACTAGCGCTAAGATGGTTTTTGTCCCACCATGGCCCGCATAATTTTTCTATGAACCAAAGGAAAATAACTTTCATCGGAGGAGGCAGCGCCAAATTCATACGCGAATTGGCCGTCGACCTCTTCAGCTATCCCCATCTTCAGGACAGCCATATCGCCCTGATGGACATCAATCGCGAGCGCGTTGAACGCACGGAACGGCTTCTCAAAAAAATCATCCATGAGCTGAAAATTCCTGCAACGGTTTCGAGCACGACTGACCAGCGACAGGCGATTGCCGGCGCAAATCACATCATCATCACGTTCATGATTGGCGGCTTTGAGTACTATCATAGCGACGTGGCCATCCCCGCCCGCTATGGCGTCTGCCAGACGGTCGGCGATACGGCCGGGCCCGGCGGGGTTTTCCGCACGGTGCGCACGACGCCAGTGCTTCGCAAAATCGCCGCCGATGTGCTGGAACTTGCGCCCGAAGCGTGGGTGCTTAATTACGCTAATCCGATGGCGATGAATATCCTGGCCCTCCAACGCAGCGGCTTGAAACGGATCGTCGGCCTCTGCCACAGCATCCAGCACCTCTACCACAATTTCGCCCATTGGCTCGACCTGCCCGCCGAGGAAATCCACTACACCGCCGGCGGCATCAATCACATTAATTTCTACCTGACCGTGACTCATCAGGGACAGAATCTCTACCCAAGATTATTGGCGCAGAAAGACCGGATCTTGAAGGAATTTCCGTCTGAAATCACCCGGTTTGAATTGCTCGAATATCTCGGGCATATTCCCGCCGAGGGCGCCGGCCACCAGACGGAATATTATCCCTGGTTCCGCAAGGATGAGGCGGGGATCAGGCGAAGCTGTGCTGAAACATTTTGGGGCTACAACATCGATTCGCAAATGTTCAAGGATCGGGCGATTGAAATCGACGCGCAAATCGCGGGTACTAAACCGATTTCCTATTCGCGCAGCATGGAATATGGCGCGCAAATCGTCCAGGCGATCGAGGGCGGCGAACCACAATCGTTTTACGGTAACGTACCCAACTGCGGTCTGATTGAGAATCTCCCGTACGACAGCATCACCGAGGTGCCATGCGTGGCCGATAAAAACGGAATCGTCGCGGGACGCGTTGGCAAAATACCAACTCAGCTCGCGGCGGTGATGCAACCCCACATCGCGCTGCATGACCTCGCCGTCACCGGCACTTTCCAGAAAGACCGGCGCCTGATTTACCAGGCGGTGCAGGCCGATCCGCTCACCAGCACGATTCTCACCCTGCCGAAAATCAAAGAAATGGTCGATGAGATGTTCGCCACAAATAAGGAATTCGTTTCTGACTGGAAATAACCGGGCTGGCATCTGCCATACGGACCTCGCCTGATGAAAGCGCCCTTCCCCAAGCGCCCCACCCAGCGCGACATTGCCAATGCCTGTGGCGTCAGCCAGATGGCCGTCTCGCTGGCACTGCGTGGAAGCAAGAAAATCTCCAAGACCGTGCGGCTGCGTATTCTCAAGCTGGCGAAGAAACTCAACTGGCAACCCGACCCGGCGCTTTCAGCACTCATTGCCTATCGCTGCCGGAATGCGGGCACACGTGACCCATCGACGATTGCCTGGCTGACCAACTGGCCGACACGAGGGGGCTGGCGAAACGACCATCCGGTCTATGTCGCCTATTTCAACGGCGCTGCCGCGCGCGCCGCGAGCCTCGGCTACAAACTGGAAGAATTCTGGCTCGACGAACCGGGCATGACGCCGGCGCGGATGAGTCGAATCCTTCATACCCGCGGCATCACTGGTGTGCTTCTACCACCGCAGCCGCGCGCCCACTCGCACCTGCGCCTCGACTGGGAAAAATTCGCAACAGTCACGTTTGGCTTCACGCTCACCAAGCCGTCGCTCCACGTGGCGACCAACCACCATTTCCGTTCCTCGATCATCGCGCTGCGAAAATTACGCAGCCTCGGCTACCGGCGGGTCGGCATCGTGCTCGACCAGCGCTACGACGCGCGCGTCGGCTACAGCTGGATGGCCGGTTGCCTGATGGAGCAGCGGCGTTATGCCCCTGGCGAGATCGTGCCAATTGTGAGCCTGAAGCAATTCTCAAAGGAGGGTTTGGATGAATACTTGCGCAAGCACCAGCCCGACGCCCTCCTAACTAATTTCTGGAGTGTGGACTTGTGGCTGCGCGAGCTCCGCGTGACCGTCCCGCGCAAGCTCGGCCTGGCTTACCTTTCGGTGACTGACCGCAAGCCGGCCTTTTCCGGGATCAATGAAAATTCCCACGCCATTGGCGAGGCCGCGCTCGATCTGCTCGCCACCATGATCCAGCGCAACGAATTTGGCATTCCCGCCATCCCGCGTCGGATCATGATCGAGGGCTACTGGGTGCCGGGCAAGACCGTCCGGCGCGTGAACAAACCGGCGCCAGAATTGGCTGAAGCGCCCGACTCGCTGCAACTCGCATGAAGCCGCTACGTGATCGAACGGCCACCATCGGCGATCAGCTCCGCCCCGGTGATGAACGAGGAGCGGGGACTGGCAAGGAAAAGCGCCGTCTCGGCAATCTCCATCGAGAAGCCAATGCGTCCCGCCGGCAACCGCGCGCCGAGCTGCTTCTTAATTTCCTCGCCTTCGGCGAAGCCGGGCGTGTCGACCGCGCCCGCAATCAGTGTGTTGGCGCGGATTTTCGGGCCGTAATCACGCGAAATGACGCGGCTGAGCGCGTTGACACCGCCCTTGGCCACCGCATAAGCGCCAAAACTCGGTTCGGGAACCAGCGACTGGAGCGAGGAGACATTGACAATGCTGCCGCCCTTGCCGCGCAGCATGAAGGGAATTGCCGCCCGCGCGCCCATGAAATAAGCCTTGAGCGAGGTCGCCATCGTCGAGTCCCAGTCGGCGTCCGAGACGTCACCAATCGGGGTTTGGGTGCGCCAGTAGGCGTTGTTAACGAGCACGTCCCAGCCCCAGTTCCGGCTCACGATCCACGCGGCCAGTTCGCTCCACTTTTGGCTGACGCCGACATCCATCGGATAGGCGAAAGCCTCCCCACCTTCGCGCTGGATCGCAGTCGTGACCGTCTCGAGTTTTTCCCGATTGCGCGCCAGCAGGATCACCCTGGCTCCGTGCCGCGCGAAAAGTTTCGCGATGTCCTCTCCGATGCCTTGGCTGGCCCCGGCCACCACTGTTACCTTGTCCTGCAATTCATGCGATTCCACGGCATACCCCATACGTCGGAGAACGCCTCCCGGCAATCCACAAATTAGTTTTCGTGAAAACTACCCCTTTACTCCTCTGTCTCGACATCGGCTCGTCGGCCTGCAAGGGACTGTTGATTGACGAGTCCGGTCGCGTTGTGGCGGCCTGCCGTGAACGCTATGCTATCCTTCACGCGGGCCGTCAAGTTGAGCAGGACCCCGAAACACTTTGGTCGGCCGCTTGCCATTGCCTGACTAGCCTCGCAGGCAAATCGGATAAGCGCGACCGGATCGCAGCGGTGAGCCTCAGCGCACAGATGAGCAGCCACCTGCTGATTGACCGGGAGGACCGTCCCCTCACCCATTTTCTCTCGTGGGCGGACCAGCGTGCCGAAAAGGAGAGCCGGGAGATGGCAGCCCGTTTTTCTCTGGAATGGCTGGCCGGGGAGTTGGGCGCCTCGTTGCGGATCGGTCCCTCATGGCCCTTTCCGCGTCTGAAATGGTGGCACGATCACGAACCGGCGCTACTTGACCGCGCCCGGTACCTTGTGCAACCGAAGGATTGGCTACTCTGGAAAATGTGCGGCGTCTGGATGTCCGACCTGTCGAGCCTGCGCGGTTTTGCCCACCAGGAAACCGGTCTCGTCAGCCCGGCGTTACTTGAATGGGCAGGCGGTTCGGCTAATCTTCGTCTGCCTATCGGCGAACCCGATGCCATCGTCGGCACGATCCACAAGTCTCTCGCACGGGAATGCGGACTGCCACCGGAAACGCCCGTGGTTCTCGGCTGGAACGACCTGGCCGCCGCCGTACTCGGCTCGACCGGCATACCCGTCGAACCGGTCGGGTTCGACATCACCGGCACCTCCGAACATCTCGGCCTCTGCCTGCCCCGATCCTCCCAACTTATCGAATCGCACGGGCTTTCGGTCATACCACTCGGACCGGCTCATCTCCTGAGCTATGGTGTCACCTCGTCGAGCGGTTCGGTAATCGAGTGGTACTGGAAAAAATTTCGCGAGAAGGCGATCAGCCCCGAAAGCTATTGCGAACTAGAAGAGGAAATTGGAGCGGCGCGTCCGGGCGCGGGTGGACTTCTGTTCCTGCCCTCGCTCAACGGCGAGCGGGCGCCATGGTTTAATCCCCAGGCGCGCGGCGTCCTCTACGGATTGGCCCCAGGCCATACGCGGGCGGACATGTCTCGGGCGGTCCTGGAAGGCATTACCTTCTTGCTGCGGAGCATTCAGCAGCGGCTCGGCGCAAAGCCGGGACACCTTGTTGTCAGCGGCGGCGGCAGTGCGATGGCTTCCTGGAATCAAATGAAAGCCGACATTCTCGGGATCCCTCTTCTCACTCTGGATGTGAGCGAGGCTGGCTGCCTCGGCGCGGCCCTCCTCGCCGCCCGGTCGCTCGGCTGGCACCCAACCCTCGCCGCTGCGGCCTGCGCAATGATTCGCACCGCGAAGACTTACGAGCCCAATCCCAAGCTGGGCGAACTCTACGCCGGGCGTCATCTCCAGTTCGAAAAACTTCACCAGGCCCTCGAACCCATTTTTGCGGAAGAACCATCTACTCACCCCTAATTTCATGCATGCCGTCATCTTTGGCGCGGGAAAAATCGCGCGCGGTTTCATCGGACACCTGCTTCACCTGAGCGGTATTCCGTTCACGTTCATCGAGGTCAACGCCGGACTGGTCGATCTGCTGAACAAGCGAGGCCGTTACCACATCGAGGTAATGGGCAACCCGGCACGCAACGCCGAAATCACCGGCGTCCGCGCCATCCGGCTCGACGACCACGAGGCCGCCGCCAAGGCGTGGGCCGAAGCGCCGCTCGCCTTCACCTGCGTGGGCGGAAAAAATCTCGAAAGCCTTGCAGACCATTTGGTCGACTTGGTCCAACGCCGCCAGAAACTCACACCCAATAACGCCATTGCCAATCTCATCACCTGTGAAAACTGGAAGGAACCGGCCGCGCTGCTCCGCGCCAGGATTACCGGGCGGTTGCCCGAGGCGTCCGCGCGATTCTTCGGGGATAACTTTGGCCTCTCCGAGGCGGTGGTCATGCGCTCGGCCATTGAACCGACCGCCGATCAACTGGAGCGCGATCCGCTCTGGGTCAGCGTCCAGGATTTCTGGGAACTGCCCGTCGACCGTAGCCGGATCGTGGGCGAACCTGTCGCTGTCGAAGGCATCCGCTATATCGAGGGCTTTTCCGGCTACCTGGAGCGGAAATTCTACACGTACAACGCTGCCAACGGCACCACCTCCTATCTCGGCTACCTTCGTGGCCACAAGTATCTCTTCGATGCGGCGAACGATCCGTGGATCATCGCGGCGCTCCATGGCATCTACGACGAAACCGGCCGCGCCCTGAGCGCCAAGCATGGAATTCCGCTGGAGGAACACCAGAAGTTCACGGCTTCGTCGCTCAACAAACTTCAGGATCGAAACATCATCGACTATGTGGAACGCAATGCGCGCGACCCGATGCGCAAGCTCGGGCCAGAGGACCGGTTGGTCGGTTCCGCGCGACTGGTCATGCAGTACGGCATCGAACCAAAGCACCTCGCCCGCTCCATCGCCGCAGCCATCCATTATGCCGAACCGACCGATCCGAGCGCGCAAACCCTCAGACAGCTTTTGCAAACCGAAGGCTTCGACGCGGTGCTGAGGGAGGTTTGCAAGATCGATCCCGAGGAACCGCTCGGTCAATGGGTCAAAGAGGCGGAGATCGCGCTGCGCCGCGAAGGAATTTTGTCATGAACACGATCTCCCATCTCACGCCCGGATTGACACTGGCCGACCGGATCGCCCATTCGCGCCACGAAAGCGGAGGCGTCGCGATCTGGTACCTCGGCCAGGTCGGCTTTCTCCTGCAACACCGCGGCCTGACCATCGCGATCGATCCGTATCTCTCCTACTCGGTCGATCGGCTTGGTGACTTTCCGAAAAACTTTTGGGTCCGCAACTATCCGCCACCCGTCGCGCCCAATCAGCTCCACCACGTTGACCTTGTGCTTTGCACGCACGACCATCTTGATCACACCGATCCCGAAACGTTGCGCGCCATCGCGACCGCTTCGCCGGCCTGCCGCTTCGCCGGCCCACGCGTCAGCGTCGAGGAGATGAAGCGCGCCGGAATCGCAGCGGATCGGATGACGATTCTCAACGAGGGGCAGACGTTTCCGTTTCGCGACATGATCGTCGAGCCAATCGCCGCCGCGCACGAGGATTACGAAACGGATGCCGACGGGTTTCATCGCTTTCTCAGTTACCTTTTGCGGTGGGACGGGATGACTTTTTTCCATGCGGGCGACACCGTCGCGACGCCACAACTCTCCGCGCGACTGGCCAGTGAAATCATCGACGTGGCTTTCCTCCCAATCAACGGCGCCGACGACGCTCGCCGGAAGGTCGGTGTCATTGGCAATATGGACGCATCCTCCGCCGCCTGTTTCGCAAGCGGGCAACAGATCGAACTCGTGGTACCGACCCATTACGACCTGTATCCAAACAACTGCGCCGACGTGGCTGGCCTCGTCTCCGCACTGGAAGCCGCGCCAAGTCCACGACCGAAGCTGAAGATATTCCAACCCGGCGAAAAGTTCGTCTATTCATCGGAGAAGAAGCCACGCGAGTTGGCCGTCATTCTCGGCGCGGGCAAGACGGGTCGTGGTTTCCTGGCGCGCCTGCTCGGAGATTCACCTTTCGATATTGTCTTCGTTGATCCATCGAAACAACTGGTCGAACAGATAAACACCGATGGCGGTTACAATATCCATTTCTTCGGCGGAAAACGCGCACCTTATCCTGTTAAAGGCGTTCGCGCCGCGCTTCCTGACAGTGACGAGGCGCTCGACTGGATGACGCGTGCCACGACGATTTTCACGGCGGTGGGCGAGCAGAACATCGCCGCCTTAGTCCCCACGTTGCTCCGGGTGCTAGATCGCCGCCGTGAGGAGGGTCGACCGAAACTGAGCCTGTTCGTGTGCGAAAACGGCGTGACGCCGGCGGCCCCGCTGACGAGCGCCTTTGCCTCGCGCGAGGCGGAGATCGAAATCGCCGGAGCGGCCATCTTTTGCTCAACCATCGAGCTGCCGGGCGCTCAGCTCGACATCCAATCGGAGCCCTACGATGAGTTACCCTATGACCTCGAGCACCTGACCGCGTTTGCTCCGTTACTGTGGATGAAGGCAACGCCGAATTTTCCCGCGCTGCTGAAACGAAAAATCTACACCTACAATTGCTTCAGCGGTTGCATCGCCTACCTCGGCGCATACAAGGGATACCGCTGGTACGCCGAGGCTGCTCTCGATCCGGAAATTGCCGCGATCCTGGATCGTATCGCCGAGCCACTGAACCAGGCGATTGCAAAAATTTTCGGCATCGACATCAAAGAGCAGAGACGCTTCTCCCAGGCCGCCCTGCGTAAATTCAGCGATTCAACGATCCGAGACGACATTCCGCGCAACGCCCGCAACGTCATCCGCAAACTGGCCCCGAATGACCGGCTGGTCGCGCCCGCGCTGCTCATCCAGGAAAACGGCGGTTCGATTGATGCGCTCGCGCTGACCATGGCCGCCGCGCTTCTTTACCGTGGACCCGACGAAAAGCCGCTCGAAGCGATGTTGCTTGATAAGCCGGTCGACAGCGTTTTTGCGCAGATCAGCGATTGTCCGCTCGATAGCGCCCTCACCCGCCGAGTGGTCCACTATTTCCACCAGCTCAAGCCGGGTATTTCGCTCCTGCAAATCCTCGATGCGTAAGGGGTTCGCGCCCTGCAGGCTAAAAAATGCGTACGCCCGCTTCGGCGGGAGCGGCCAGCAGCGACTCGATCTCGTCGTCGAGGCGGATTAGCGTCAGGGACATACCCACCATTTCCAGCGCCGTGCAGTAGTTGCCGACGTAGTTGCGCACGACCGTGAAGCCCTTCTTCTGGCAGAGCTGCGCGGCGCGCCGGTAAAGCACGTAAAGTTCGCTCAAGGGCGTGCCTCCAAGCCCATTGATCATGAGTCCAACCTTGTCGCCGGACTTGAAAGGAAGATCGGACGAAACTGCCTCGAAGATTTCGTCCACGAACGCGTCGGCGGAACGGAGCTTATCGCGACGGCGCCCCGGTTCCCCGTGAATACCGACGCCCACCTCAACCTCGTTGTCGCCCAATTCAAAGATCGGCTTGCCCTTGGCAGGTGGCGTGCACCCGGTCAGGGCAAGGCCCATCGAGCGCACGACCGAATTGACTTTCTTTCCGATCTCGGCGACCTGCTGCAGCGATTGGCCCGCCTGGGCCGCCGCTCCGCACGCCTTGATGACGAAGAAATTTCCCGCCACCCCACGCCGCCCCACCGTGTACGTGCTGTTTTCCACCGAGACGTCGTCATCGACAATCACCGTGGCAATCTTGATGCCTTCGGCCTCCGCGACTTCCCGGGCCATCTCCCAGCACATCCGGTCACCCTGATAATTGTTGATGAGATGGAGAACCCCCTTGGGCGAGTTGAGCAGCCGGGTGCAGGCCAGCACATAGTCCATGGGCGGCGCGGCAAAGACGTTTCCCGGACATGCCGCGTCAAGCATGCCTTTACCAACGACCATTACGTGGGCCGGCTCATGGCCGCTACCCGAGCCCTGAATGACGGAAACCCTGCCAGGGTTCGGCGCGTCGGCCCGATAAATGATGTTATGTTCCGGCACCCACTTCAGGGTTTTGGGATTGGCCAGAGCCAGGCCTTCCAGCATCTCGTGAACAAAGTTGGCGGGATCGTTAATGAATTTTTTCACGGGTTAATAAGTTTGGATTTTTTCAGGTTTGAGGGATGGCGGGTTGATTAGTTTTTCGGGGCTGTCGCGAATGTCTCCGATAAGGCCTTCAGTAAAACGCCGACGGCAACGATACCGGGATCGAGCGTGCCGCCGCTCCGCTCGCCGGTGAACGATTGCCGGCCGCGACGCGCCGTCCAAGGGCGGCTTTTTTCCGCCACGGCCCCGGCGGTCTCGGCGGCTTTTTGTAAAAGTTCGTTGCCCGGGGAAGGATCGGGCCGGGTCGACCACTCCTCCAGAAGTCTGGCGACAGGTTCGAGCGCATCGAGGATCGTCTTGTCGCCAAGCTTGGCGCCGCCACGGGCCATGATGCCCTCAATGGCGCAGCGCAACATCGCGGCCAAGTCCGGCACGCTCAGCTCCTGCTTGTCGCGTGACACGCCCGCGGCACGAATAAAGCCGGTGCCCCAGATTGGGCCGGAACAACCGCCCACGTTGCTGGTAATGATCACGCCCACCTTGGAAAGAAAAGCGCCGACCGAGGAGCGGTCGAGGGCCGGCCATTCCTTGAGTACCACTCGGAAACCGGTTGCCAGGGAAGCGCCGAAATCGCCGTCGCCGCACTGTCCGTCCAGCTCGGAGAAATAGGCCTCGTTCGCAATGGCCGTCTCGGCGACGACCTGAAGGGCACATTCGACATCGGAAAAGGGGATGGTTTTCATCATCGTGATGGTTAGGTCTTAAGGAGATTGCGAAGATCGTTCAGGGTCACGTGCCGGCCGGGAGGGTCGCCCAATTCCGGATAGACGGCGGCGGCTTCGGTAAAGTCCTCATCGACCGTGTAGGTGCTTTGGGTGACAACACAGGTCATGCTGGCACGAGTCGCCGCCAGCAGGCCATTTCGGCTGTCTTCGACGACCACACAACGCGCGGGATTGAGATCCAGCTTCTTCGCGGCGAATTGGTAGATGGCGGGGTCGGGTTTTTTTTGGGAAACGATATCGCCTGCAAAAATCCCGGCGAATTTGGTCTCGCGTTCGGGACCAAGCAATCGGCGCACGACTTCCATGACCGCTCGTTCATTTGATGTCGAGCAAACCGCCAGCCGCACATCGGCGGCATGGGCCTCGTCGACGATACGGCTGATCCCGCTCCGGATCGGAAGCTCGCCGGAGGAGATGATTTTCATAAAGAGATCGGTCTTTGCGGCGTGCAACCGCTTGATGAGAGACTCGTGCTCCGATTCCGGGACGGGCCATCCCGCCTCGTCAAAATAGGCGCGCATCCGCTCCTTGCCACCGCTGATTTGAACCAGCCGGGAGTAGTGCTTCACGTCCCAGGAGTCAGCCAGCCCGGCTTCGGCGAAGGCCCGGTTGAAGGCGATCCGGTGGCCATCCCGTTCCGTGTCGGCGAGGACTCCGTCACAATCAAAAATCAATGCATCCATGAATCTGCTTTTTTTCGGAATCAGCCGTGTATGTCGTCCGCTCGGCCCGCACCGCCAAACTGGCGGATTTTTTCAATAGCCAGCGCCTTCATTCCGGAGAACTGCGCTTCGAGAACTTTGAGAGGCTCGTATTCCGTCGGATGGTTGTCGTTATAGGAAACGAAATCGTCGATAAACACATGCTTTAAATTGGTCGAGATATTGATCTTGGAACACCCGAGGCGGATCGACCTCTGGATGATCGCATCGGACAAACCCGTACCGCCGTGCAGAGCCAGCGGCATCGCGGTCCCCTTGCTAATCCTAGTGAGTACATCCCAGTCGATCGAAGGTTCCTTCTTGTAAATGCCGTGCGCCGTTCCGATGGCTGGCGCAAAGACCGCCAGATCGGGTGCCGCGCGGCAGAAGTCGAGCGCCTGATTTGCATCGGCATGGTGGCTTTTCTCCTCGGCCACAACAATGTCTTCCTCGACGCCGCCAATCTCGCCGATCTCGGCCTCGACCCCCACATCCTGCCCGGCGGCCATCTGCAGAACTTGACGGGTCAGGGCAAGATTCTCGGCGTAAGGCTTGTCCGAGGCGTCGATCATCACGGCGGTCCAACCCGTCTCGATGCAGCGCTCGATGAGTTTGAGGTCCTTGCCGTGGTCGAGGTGCAGTGCCACGGGCACCCGCACGGCTCCGGCAAGTTCCCGGGCCCAGCTGGCAATCGCCTCGTGACCGTAGTATTTGACCGTTTTGGCCGAAGTCTGGCAGATGACCGGCGCATTGAGTTCGGCGGCGGCCTGGATGACCGCCTTCATCGAGGCGTAATCGACCGGGTTAAAGGCGGCCACCGCCCAACCACCGCGGCGGGCGGCCGATAACATTGGCTTCATGTTGACCAAGGGCATAAAGGGAAAGGATATCTGATCGAAGGAAATCGTTTTTTAATTTATTCAACGTCGAATATAAGCGCGAAGATTTTGTCTTACAAGTTGAAAAAACTACCGCTTAAATTGGGAGTGATGCATCACCTCCCCTGAAAGACACGCATTCCCAAGCAACTCCACTAACGGCTCAACCGACTAGGCGTTTGAGCGACTCATTCCGACTCCGCAGTCACGCTATCGGCGTGGTTTGGCCTTTCCTTTTTTCGAACGAGATAGTCGAGTCCCTGATGAGCAGCTCCGGCCGAAATACCGTGGAAGGGATGACCTGCTGCTTGGGGTTGTTACACAACTCGATCGCCATCTCTGCGGCGGCCAAGCCCATTTCATAAAAAGGAATGCGCATGGTGGTAAGCGTGACGGGAGACTCATTGCTATAGTCGTCTCCATATCCCGTCACCGCCAGTTTGTCGGGAACGCGAATATGCTCTTGATAAAGGATCCGAAATAGGCGAAGCGCATAAAAGTCATTCGAGCATACCACGGCATCGACGTTCTGGCGGATCTTGAGCCACTCGCTGACGTCCCTTTGCCATTCTGGGCCGAAATTGAGGACTTCAGGCGACAGCCCTGCCAATGCCAGTGCCTTTTTATACCCCGCAATACGATCCGGGCCGCTATAGTGCTCAAGGGGTGGCTTGATAACATGGGCAGTACAGCTTGCCAAATAGGAGATTCTACAATATCCCTGTTCGACCAGATAAGTGGTTATGCGCTCTGCCCCATATAAATCGTCCACATAAACCGAATTCTTTGGTTCTTTCTCGTTCAAATAGACGACTGGCAGTCCGCTCGCCCTGATCGCTTCCTTGCACTCCGAGGAAAGATGACCGCCGTTGGAGACAATGAGCGCATCCAAGTGTGCTTCGCTGAAGATGGCGGGAATCGGATTGGATTTCTCAGGCCCATCCATCGATATTTTGATCAAAACCACGCGGTAGCCATGGCGAGTTGCGCCATCATGGATGCCATCTTCGGAGCCTCGGAGTGGAATATCTGTGGATTGCCTCTTGGCTTCGAAATAACCCAGATTAAAAAAACGGCCCGTTCGCATCGCCCGTGCGCTCGTGTCGGTGCGATAATTCCTTTTTTCAGCAAGATCGCGAATTCGTTGCACCGTCTTGGGATTCAACCGCACATTACTTTGGCGGGGATGCAAGGCTTGGGAAACCGTGCGATCGCTGACTCCAAGTTCTCGGGCCAAATCCGTAATGGTGACCCTCTTAGGTGGGACATTATTTTGCATTAAAATAAAATTCTGTTTTCTATCGGGTTCCCCGGTCCTAAGGCGGGCAGGGACAGGTATTTATTCAATGAGACGTCGTCCACTTTTGATTTGTCCTAACTACCAGTTGATGGGGCCGAGGGTGGGTTAAAACGGGTAACATTCACGGGTTGATGAACCTTGATCAGGGCCCCATCACCCGACCAGGCTTCCACGGCGTGCCGCCAAGCGACATTCATGCTGCGTTGATCTGTCTTCATCCTGTTTTCTAGTATGGCCATCTTGCGGCTACTAATCCACTAAAAACCTGATGACGTTGCCGCCGGTTCCAGCGACGGTGCCTTTGTTTCTGACTATAGATGTCCCTGCGTGGCCCCGCCATGGCAAGGGCGGGGCCACAAATTACATCGGGCAGATGCCAGTTCGGGCAGCAGCTTCTCTCCAGACCGTGCACCCCGAGGCTTCTTGGCCCAAAGGCCGTCTTCGCCTTACTGCCGGTGCATCGCAACCCAGATCGAGACCAAGCTCTTACCCACCCCAAGTTCATGGTTGAACACATCCCAACTGATGCCTTCTTCCAAATGCGCCTCACAACCTTGAGTCGAAGCTCGTACGGATAGACCACCTGCGACTTAACTTTTGGGCCGTTTTCCGGGGAACCTTTTTCCCAACTTCTATCTTCTCTTCCATCATAACACTCCCTTACCATCATTGGAGTGTTATCCCTTTTTAGCCCACCCCCCATGCCCCACCAATGGTTAAGACACACATTGTCACAGAATGATTGGCGTTATAAATCTCTTCGATATTAGTTAACCCAGCTCTCAAGGCGCCCCAAAAATACATTTACTGAAGTTACAAAGCGGCGGATCTTTTAACGGCACCTATGGAAACAATTCGAGACGTTACCGGTGCTACCACATCTTCGTTTATTGCGGTAGAAATCGGAGGCACCAAGCTTCAAGTATGCGCGGGAACTGGAAATGGCCGTATTCTGGAAACCTGTCGGTTTGCCGTGAATCGCTCACGCGGAGCCGAGGGGGTCCAGGAGCAAATCCTAGAAGGCCTTTCCCAACTTATTCCTAAATGGAAGCCCCTAGCAGTGGGAGTCGGTTATGGCGGTCCAGTCAATTGGCAAACAGGCCGAATTTGGCGATCCTACCATTTGGAAGGATGGTCGGAGTTTGCGTTGGGAGAATGGCTTGCCGAACAAAGTGGACTGCCCACTTATGTGGATAACGATGCGAACGTGGCCGCGTTGGGGGAAGCCATCTGCGGCGCGGGAGCGGAATGCGACCCCGTGTTCTACGTCACCCTGGGCAGTGGCGTTGGCGGAGGTCTGGTCATTCAACGACAAATCTACCATGGGATTTTTCCGGGAGAGTCGGAAATTGGGCATTTGCTTATGGATGAAAAGGGCTCCATCGTGGAGGACCACTGTTCGGGTTGGAGCGTCGATCAGCGCATCCGCAAAGTGATTGAAGAGAGCCCCACAAGCGCCTTATCCGTCATGGTCGGAAAAGACAAGGGCGGCGAAGCGAAATATTTATCGGAGGCCGTGGCAAAAAACGACCCCAAGGCGTGCCCTATTTTAGAGGAACTCGCCCAATCCCTCGCCTTGGCCTTGTCTCATGTCATTCATCTGCTCCATCCCAAAATAATCATACTCGGCGGAGGACTCTCGCTGATAGGAGAACCGCTCCGGGCATCTGTTCAGGCCCAACTTGCAAAAAAAGTGATGGATGCTTTTCAAGATACCACCCGCATCGCCCTTAGCCAATTGAAGGAAGCGGCTGTTCCGACGGGGGGCTTGATAATGGCTGCGCAAAGGCATGTTTTTCTTTCGCAAAACAAACCTTAAGCCTACTCTTAATCTCGTTATGAATTCGCAGCTCGAAACTTGGATTGCCGATTATATTTCACTCCAATGCCGCACCTTGGAAACCATTGATTCCAACGCAACCGCCCGCGCCATCGAAACCATCCGCGATGCCGCAGAAGCCGATCGCCAGATTTTCGTCATTGGCAATGGTGGCAGTGCTGCCAATGCCTCCCATTTCGTTACCGATCTCGGCAAAGGATCATCGGATAAATGGTCCAAGCGATTTCGATGCCTTTCCCTTAACGACAATACCGCGTGGATGAGCGCGCTTGGCAACGACTACTCCTACGACGATATCTTCGTCCGCCAATTGATGAATTATGCCGGAGAGGGGGACATTCTCCTTGGCGCCAGCGTTAGTGGCAATTCCCCAAACATCGTCAAAGCCTTCGAATGGGCGAATGCCCACAAGTTGATCACTATTGCTCTGGTCGGCGGCAATAAATGCAAGCTCGCCCAGATTGCCCAGCAAACCATCTCTGTCGAAAATACCCATTACGGGCGCGTTGAAGATGCCCACATGACCATTTTTCACTTGTTCGCCTACGCCTTCATGGAATCCGCGATCAAGGAAAAATAAGTGCCGTTACTTTTCTTTTTTTTGAGTAAAGGAATAAGTTAGACCCAGGCTTCGCACGAAGCCTACCTCGTAGGAAGTCGGGAAATAAGCCCCTTCGTGATGTTAGAGGCAACGTAACGTGCGGCTCTTTCATCCGCCTGCCGCCCGGAATTCGCTCAGGTATTATTCCTACGACGCTGGATGAAGACCAGCAGGGCCAGCCCGCCGATCATGAGCGCCCAGGTGCCGGGCTCCGGCACAACTTCGAGGTCGCCGTTGAGGAGATAAAGCTGCGCATCCGGATATACCGTGCTGTCGGCGACTAGCGGCGTCACGCCATCGGGTCCAAACTGATTGATCGTGATCGCGGTGTAATCCGTGATGGTGCCAACACCGATCACGTAGCCGTTGCCATCGAGCTGCAGATCATTGAGCGTCCCGTTCAACGATGTGACCAGGCCCGAGTAATCCGAATCCAAGCCGGCGGAGATGAGCAGATACGGCACGCCTTCGCGCAGCGAGAGCGTCGCGCCCGATGTCAAGTCGACCAGATCCACCGCGTCGTTGGTGCCCGCGAAGCTGATTTCTCCCGCGGTGTTTCCAGTCACGGTCATGTAGGTCGAGTTCGTGCTCGGGTTGCTGAAACTGTTGGGCCCGGCGGATTCGTTGGTATTGGTGTTCAGCGCAAAGGTCAGCGTGGCGGCGGCATCGCCGTTCACCGACAGGATGCTGCTGTTGAGGTCGCCCACTTTGTTGGTGCCCAATTGCGCCAGCGAGTTATCCAAGGTGATGCCCGAACCCGCGCCCGTCGTCAGGGTGTTGGGCGTTCCCGAAATGAAGGTGATGTTGCCCGAAGCCAGCGTGCCGCCCGAGTTAACGCTCACCCCG